>Ga0208375_1000361_pt1 | contig 69251 bp, 64 predicted proteins | sample RifOxyD1_FD_184038 | JGI IMG/M metagenome (GOLD analysis project Ga0208375, IMG submission 184038) | Soil microbial communities from Rifle, Colorado - Rifle Oxygen_injection D1 (SPAdes) | ecosystem: Environmental > Terrestrial > Deep subsurface > Rock core/Sediment | place: Rifle, Colorado... | reverse complement strand
AACCCGCTTGCATTGTTGTAAAATAAAAAGCAATTTTTTTAAATATTATTAATTGTAAAACAAGATTCAATTTTCTTTTAATGACAATTTTAATGGATTTTTAGCGGCGTCTGTAGACATTTTTTTTGAAGGTATTAAACAAAATATAATTCACTTTTATAAAGTATTCTTAATCGTAAAACATAATTCACTTTTACGAAAACTTTGAAAAAAATAATTTAAAACTTTGAAAAAAATAATTTAAAACTTTGAAAAAAAAATAGTTTGAAGATAAAATTTAAAATTTTAAAAAAAAGTTTGAAGATAAAATTTTAAAAAAAAGTTTGAAGATAAAATTTTAAAAAAAAGTTTGAAGATAAAATTTTAAAAAAAAGTTTGAAGATAAAATTTTAAAAAAAAGTTTGAAGATAAAATTTTAAAAAAAAGTTTGAAGATAAAATTTTAAAAAAAAGTTTGAAGATAAAATTTTAAAAAAAAGTTTGAAGATAAAATTTTAAAAAAAAGTTTGAAGATAAAATTTTAAAAAAAAAGTTTGAAGATAAAATTTTTAAAAAAAAGTTTGAAGATAAAATTTCAAAAAAAAAAGTTTGAAGATAAAATTTTAAAAAAAATAATATTGAAATTTCGAAGAAATGAAATTTAGATTTGAAGATAAAATTTAAAAATTAAAAAAAACTTGAAGATAAAATTTAAAAAGAAAAATTTAAAAAGTTTGAAGTTAAAATTTTAAAAATCCATTTTTTTTTGATTGTGGCGAATTTTGCAACTATGCCAAATTTTGTTATGCATTCGTGTCTTGTAATAACAGTTGTTCTTTAACATAATCTTTTATTTCTCGGCTATAAAAACGAGTTGCGCTCCAATCCGTAGCACCGCATTTAATCATCAATTTTATAAGTTCGTTATGTCCATTTTCACAAGCGATACATAGGCCGCGATTAAAATTATTGGCGCCGAGGTCAATCATCTTAATTGCCAATTCACTATTACCACCTTCACAAGCTCCGAATAAACCATCATTCCAATTGTCGGCACCATATTGTATCAATAATTCGACTAAATTAAAATATCCTTGTTTACAAGCCTCATATAGGCTTATGTCCAAATCCGTAGCGCCGTATTCAATCATCGTTTTAGCTAAATCATAATGGCCTCCTCTACAGGCATTCCATAACCCAAGATTCCAATCAGTAGCATGAAATGTTACCATCATATGAACTATTTCGTTCTGTCCACCGTAACAAGCCGATCGTAGGCCTCGATTCAAATCTGTAGCACCAAATTTTATCATCATGTCAACTATTTCTTTTTGACCACCTTCACAAGCTCCGGCTAAACCCTCGTTCATATCAGTAGCACCACGTTCAATTAACGGTTTCAATAACGCAACATGACCATGTTTACAAGCATGGAATAATCCCCAATTTAAATCTGAAGCACCACGATCAATCATATTAATAACCAATTCACGATAACCTCCTATGCAAGCGCCATATAATCCCCAATTCCAATCTATTGAGCCATATTTAATTATCAAGTCTATAATATCTTGACGTCCACCTTCACAAGCACCGCTTAAACCGTAACTTAAATCTACGCTTTTATTCGTAGCGAATGAATTAACTGCGGTAATATCACCATCACGACAAGCTTCGAGGAACATTTGATTTGTTTCGTTTTTCATTTTTTTGATTTTGTGAAATGAAATAATTGAAAATTGAATTAAATTAAAACGTAAAAACAAAATTCAATTTTTTAATCCATTTTTTTTTCGATATTATTTTTAAGATAATTTTTTCGAAATTATTTTTTTTAAGACTTTAAAAAAAACTTTGAAGGTAAAATTTAAAATTAAAAAAAAACTTGAAGATAAAATTTAAAAAGAAAATTTTGAAATAATTTTAAAAAAAACATTTAAAGTTATTTTTTTTAAAAAAAAAGTTTGAAGATAAAATTTAAAAAAAAGTTTGAAGATAAAATTTAAAAAAAAGTTTGAAAAGAAAAATAATATTGAAATTTCGAAGAAATGAAATTTAATAAAATATTTCAAAAAAAGTTTGAAGATATTTTTTTTAAAAAAAAGTTTGGAGATAAAATTTAAAATTTAAAAAAAAGTTTGAAGTTAAATTTTAAAAAAAATCGATATTTAAGCGGTTAAATCTTGATTTGATTCATCGCAATAGATAACTCTCGTACGTGTTTCAATAACTTCCCACGAAGGCGATATCTCACCTACGTACTTTCTTTGAAATGTATCGCCATTTTTTAAATGAACAACGAATGTTTTCGAAATACGATTAACAATCACGAAATCAATAAACTCATAATAATATAAATTAGGTTTACTATTTACGCCACTAATATCCCAAGCAGACCCGTTAATCATTTTCGCTATATTTGGCCAATGAAAATGATTTACCATATTGTTCTAATTCAATTTTCTTAAAAAGAAAATCGCATTACGCGATATAATCCACTAATTATTAGTCTATTAAATATTGAATGTATTGCATATAATGTGCATGTGTCATGATTGATCGAAATACCTTGTAAAATTATAGATAAATCACTATTTGCAGCTTTACCTGATATTCGATACATATTGTTTTCAAGTTTTTCAACACTAACTGGTTTTTCGATTATACCTTCAAACAAACTTATATTAATATTGGTTAATGGTAATGGCTCTAATGTATCTCGTTTTGAAACGAAAAATATAATTTGCGACGAAGGCGGACCTCTTTTAAAATACGTACCATAACCATTATATTTGCGATAATCTTGTAAATCACTAATATAAGTATTGGGATATTCGATATAGTATTCGAATGATTTATCTATATCATCAATAAAGTCTTCATTTAGTTTAGCTAATTCATCTTCGTGATAAATGTTTGCTGTTATATCTTCAATAATATTTTCATCAAAACGTGATGAAAAAGCTAAATCGCGAAATTGTCCGTATATTACGCCAGTATTAACGGAATATGGTACAGATAATTTTAACGTTCGCTCTGATATTTGTGCCTTTTTTGTACAAATATATTCGGTATATAACGCCGCACCGGTATACCGAATACCGAGTATTCTTACTTCTTTAATTGCATTAAATATTGTTAATAACAAATCGATATTAATCGTATTTTTAACAGTAATTTCAAATTCGATGTCGTTAATCGTATCAATACATCTCCAAAGCCCAGTAAGAAAAGAATCACATTCATTTGTTTTATTATATTTAATCGTTGTTATAACTCCCGTTTGTATTTGGTTTGTATAAATATCACTACAAAAATCTGTTCGTAATAAACTACGTGTAATTGGGTCTGTAAATAAACATTTTTGTTCAAGTATTGGATTTTCAGTAAAATAATTAAATGAAGAATCAAAATTGATTTCTATCAATGATAAATTTATGATTTTTGTATGTAACCGGTAACATATATACGTAGGTAAAATAGCCAGAATATTACAGCCAAACACTAATTTGATCGCTAGTGTAAGCGAGTCGAAAGAATCGGTAGCTTTTTGGCGAAGTATGCGTATAATATGCGCCGATAATGGCGATAAAATATCAATTATATTTCGATCGATCACGTAACTTATGCCGCTAATATCCAACGCAACTGAACCCATTTTTAACTTAAGTTTTATTATTTTTACTTTTTCATTTTTTGTTTTTTTTAATTTTAAGTTTTATTATTTTTAGATTTTCAATTTTGTTTTTTTCGTTTAAAATTTAAAAAATAGAAGAAAAAAAAATAGAGGGAAAAAAATAGAGGGAAAAAAATAGAGGGAAAAAAATAGAGGGAAAAAAATAGAGGGAAAAAAATAGAGGAAAAAAATAAAAATTGAAAAAAAATAAAAATTGAAAAAATAAAAATTAACGAAAAAAAGTTTGATGAGAAAATTTCAAAAACTTTGAAAAAAAAATAGAAGAAAATTTTAAATTTTTTTTAAAATTGTAATTTTTTTACAAATTCCAAACTGGATATTTTTCGTATTTTCCGCATTGCACAAATTCGCGTCTGTTGCGATTAATTTCATCCAATGTTAAAACATCGCCGTATGGTGTAGTCGAATGAATATTAAAATCACCAATTTCTGATGGCTTTTTTAATTTATTACACCAATAGAATTGCTTGGAACCGCATTTGCAAAATCTTCCATTACCATATCTGCGCCATTCGCAAAGTTCGTTTTTATCGCATTTAACGTGAAATACGTAATCTTTTAATATTTTTTCTTGATGAAATTTATTACAAATTGCAAATAATTCATTGGAATTTTTAATTTCAATACCGTTATTTTCTGCGTATTTACGATAGTCATCGACCAAAGTATCCGAAATCACGTTATTAAGTATATAAATTTTATCAATAAGTTTTTTCTCCGAAACTTGTAATAGTCGTAATTGTTCGTATCCATTTTTAAGTTTATCTGCACATTCGTCAATACATTTATTTTGAGATAATTTATATTCTTCAAATTTTTGACGTTTTTCGGATAATTCGATACCAAGTTTCCCAATTTCGTTAATTATTTTTTTAATAGGTGAATCATCAATTTGATTTCCTAAAATTTCTTCTTTCATTTTATGTTTATCACGTTCTACATTGAGTATTTCAACCATTTCGGTAATTTTTAACTTTAATTTGCCGATTTCAATAACAAAATCATTCTCTATTTCGTCTTGGCTTTTATGCGTTTTATTACCAATGCAATTAGATTCCGTTTCTGTTTTAGTTTGTTCAATTATATTTAAGTCGGTATCTGTTTCGATTCCTAGTTTGTTTAGCAAAGCATCATCTAAGTCGGTTTCTGTTTCGATTCCTAGTTTGTCTAACAAATCATCATCTAAGTCGGGTTCTGTTTCGAGTTTCATGCTATCTAACCGCATTAGTTTTATTTCTTCTTCAACATTTTTAATTTTTTGAGTAATTTCTTCAAGTTCTTTTTTATACGCTTTTAACGCGTCATCGTATTTTTCGTATTCCGACATTTTTATATTTTTTTTGAAAAATTTATTTTTTCGTATTTAATTTTATATTTTTTACTATTCAATTTTTAAAATTTAATTAAAAAATGATAATTTTTTTTAAATTCGCTTAATAAAATTTTTGTATGTATAGCCTGCATCTTTTTCGAAGAGAATCTCATAAATCTCAACCGTATTTCTTCGCGTACATTTTATTTTAAAAAAAAATTAAATATACGAATCATGTCCATTTGACATAGACTCACAAATCTTCCTGAGACACGATTCATATGATTCCATATCGTCATCGGTGTATCTGGCATCGATTATGGCTTGTAAATCAATAACATTGGTTTGTGCTGAATTGATTTCGACACGGATTCTTGCGATCGTGTCATATGCCTTTACCAGATCGCGGCCGGATAAATCGTTGATATTGAGTTCGATTGCCGCGGTGGTTTTCCAAAGACTTACGACAGTATCTCTATTACTTTTCAACTTATCTTGAATTTGTTTTCGTTGAATTTCACGAAGCGTTTTCATACCTCGCATAGCATATGGTAGTAACTCCAACAATTCTCTAGTACTCGTTTTACCAACAACATCTTCAATTTTTGATCCAAAATTATCAGCAAAACGATATCCAATTAATGCATGAGGAGCACCTTCCTCCAAAATTTTCTTAATCCACGCAGAATTCGCCATTGTCTTTTAAAACTGGAACAAATTGAACGGTTGACGTAATTATACTATGTTATATTTTTTTCATTTTTTTTTTAATTAGGACAAAATCGATCAGCAACACGACGTAGTGTTTTTTCAGACAGTTCTTCTGCTAATTGTTTGGTAAAATTGATAATGTGACCAGTAACAATTGGTTTGATATATTCAACTTCCTGCGCCATTAGTTCATCTGATAGCATCGTCCGCCTTTGACGCGTGGTAATTTTTATCGCATCTGCGATGCCATTTGAAATTTCGGCAATTGTAATACGATCTTGAAACATGTTACGCAAAATTTCGTCAATTTCTACAAAAACCCGTTCAACTAAATCATTCGTCAATTGCGACATATTTTATTATTTCTGAACAAGGCTATTTTTATTCGGTTTTATTTTTTTCATTTTTTTTTATTTTTTTGATTTATTAAAAAAACGAAAAATGAAAAATCAGAAAAACGTCACTCAGTTCGTGTGTAGATAAAACGCACCATTCGGAAATTTACTCCAACCTGGTTGAACATCGTCACCATATGTATTGTAATCAATTTGAATCGATGTAGTTAATACACCATTCTGTATAACAGAAATCGATTCACCTTCGTCCACGGAATTCGCAACATCAAATATCAGCGCTTCATCAGCAATACCGTTCAGTTCGGTTCGAAAGAATACATCTGGATCGAAATGTCGCCAGTCGTTCCAATCAAATAATTTACGAACCTCATCTAAGGTATGATTGTCGATAACATACCCAACACGTACGAGTAATATTCGATCACGTCTCCCAAACAACACAAATTCCGTTTTATGTGGTCGAGATTTTTCGGGAACTGGTTGTCCAAACTGCCTATGCAAAACGAACCCGATCATTCGAAGACACGTTTGAACCATGTCTTTATGTTGATCCATTGTTACTGGAATTAAAAAGCAAACGTTTTTTATACTAGAATAAAAAAAATCATTTTTTTTATTTTTTTAATCAAAAAACTTTGTTTTACAAATTTTTATCATAACACTCCATAATTTCTTGAGTTTTTTTCGCTTCTCTGTTTTTTATTTCCTCGGTCAATTTATCCGCAAGTTCTTTATCTCCATCCGCAGTCGCTTTTTTGATGTAAAAACTAAAATCAGCCACGGCGCCATATTCAAACATCAAATGAATCGAATTGAATTTTTTGTTTTGTATTGCAATACACAAACCACGATTGATATCGGTAGCACCATTGTCAAGCAAAAATTTTGCAATTTTGCAACGATTGTATTCGCACGCATCTACTAATCCGTGGTTTAGAAATGTCATAATGTTCGGTGATATTTTTGCATACTCAGACACTAGTATTTTTACGATATCCAATTTATCCACCTTACATGCGCAACGTAGACCCCAACTTATATTGATTGGTTGTGTTCCATTAGCGATAGCTGATAGAATCAATTCCGTATCACCCTGTTCACACGCACGGCAAAAGTCGCGTTCGTTCATTTCTTTGTTTTAAAATAACAAAGTCCTTTCTTATTTTTTTAAAAATCAATTTTTTTCATTTTTATATTTTTATTTTTTTTATTTTTTAAATTTTTAACTTTTAAATTTTTAACTTTTAAATTTTTAACTTTTAAATTTTGTGTTTAAGAATTTTTTTTTAAAATTCGCTTTATTCGTAATTCAAAAAAAATGCTCTCGACGGGAATCGGACCCGCGACCGACGGCTCATAAGACCGTTGCTCTACCACTGAGCTACGAGAGCAATAATAAGTTACATAACCGTAATACAAAATCTCCGCACAATTACGTTTATATATTAATTCTACGACATTTAGTTTTTGAATTTGTTTTTTTTAATTTTAAATTAAATATATCGCACAGAATTTTATCGATTTTTTTTTCTTAAAATTTGCGAAAAATGGAATCGCTATTAAACTATAAAATTTGCGAAAAAAATGGCAAAAAATACGTCATTGAGTGTGACGAATGGTTGGAAAATAGACTAATTCCGGCATTAAATGACGGAATTTTGATGCAAAAATACATGGAAAAATATGTAAATGATGTAAAAAACGTCGTATTTGAAACACAGGATGTAAAAGAAATACGTGTAAAATACGAAAAGAGAGAAAAAATATCGTCAGAAATCATAGAAAAATTACAAAAAGATATCGAAAAAAACGAAATTAATACTAAAAAAATTTACGAAACACGTTTACGATTATCAGAAGAAACCATAAATAAACTTCAAAATGAAATTGCGACCGCTGGTGACAGTCGTATTGCGGATATTCGAGCATCATACGAACGTGAATTGGCTACATTGCGCGAAATTATCGCCTCGAATTCTAAACAAATGGGCGACGTTACCGATAAAGTTCAAACGCTGACAAATCTATTTTCAACAAGTACTAAAAAAGGCGCTGCTGGTGAATTTATTATCGAAGAATCATTAACGAAATATTATCCACATATTACGTGCGAAAAAACTTCGCATATACCACAAAGTGGCGATTTATTAGCGATGTTAGATGATTTTAAATTTATGATTGAAGTTAAAGCGATGAAACGCGTTAAATTAGACGATATAAATAAATTTAAAAGAGATAGTGCCGTTACGCATGCGGACGGTTGTTTGTTCGTATCTTTAACGAGTTCGATTCCACAATATGGTGATTTTGCTATCGACTTCGAATGCGAAAAACCAACAATATACATATGCATAAAAGAATCAGAAAATATTTTGCATTTGGCTGTCGAAATTTTACGTAATTTGTATAAACAACGACAAAGTTCGACTAGTGTAAGCGAAACCAATAGACAACATATTTCGTATATTCTTAACATATCGTATCAATCATTAACTCGATTAGAAGAATCTGTATCGGCTTTACGTCGATTAGGTAACGAGTATTCTTCTCAGGTTGAAAACATCGATGCTCTTGTCAAATACACCGTTTTAAATCTTAATCAATTTTTCGGCGTTTATCCGGATTTTAAAAATGGAACTGTTAGTATGGTAACACCGGAGCAAGTATTCGCTCAAATAGTACGTAATGGTAAAACGGCATCGCAAGTACATGCGGATGATCTTTATCGTGCTGGAATAACAAAACATCAATTAGATGCAGCCGGTGGCATTAAATTAGTCAGAGAAAGCGCAAAAACACTACTTTAACTTTACTTTAATTTTTCAAAACAAATACGATTGTATTATGCATACGTTCAACGATAGATTTTCCGATTAATATATCTTCCATAACTCCGGGTTGCGCCGTTTTGACGAGATATTGCGATTGGTTTAACTTACGATAAGCGATCAAATCGTCCCATTTAGGACACGCAAATATTATTTTAATATGCGGTTTTGTTCTAAGTATTGTCAACATTAATTCTGCAGCGTCGTTAAGTATTCGTTCTATATATGGTGGATTACAGTCGATTAAAGTGTTTTCAGTTACGAAATCTGTAATATTCGGAAAACTACCTAACGAACCAAAAACACGATCAATGTCGTAAAATAACGAAAAATATTTATCTGAAAAAACCGTATTAATTGGAGACGCAAAAATTTCTAAAGTTGAATAATTACTCGGAACAATTAATAAATCCGATTTTGGATCTAGAGACCAGCCTAGTCCGAAACCTCCGACTGAATTATATCGAGTAATCACACGAAGTGCGTAGTAAAGAAAGTCATCTTCATTTCCCTTGTGATTTTGCCGAAGTTTTTTAAACGCCTTCTTGTCGATTTGAACTTTTATTTTTTTTACAGTAGTACCAGTCGGAAAAATATCTGACCCCTCTATTTGCATTTCTATTTCGTTATATTTCGTCACATTATTGAAAACAACGACTTTACCGAAGATCAAATTACTTTCGATTGTATTAATTTTATCAACGAATTTTTGCGCGATATTTTTATATTTTTCTAATACATCCGAAATATCGTACGGTTTAACACCAATATTTATCATTTCACTTTCCATTTTTTGGCTATTTCGAAATGTAGGTATAATTTGATCATCTTGTTCTTGTTTTTCGTAAGTTTTTTCGGCGATAATATGTCTCGCTAAAATGTTTTCGACCTCGTATTTTTTCTTTGAAACACCTTGTAGACCTCTTATTGAGTCTAAACAAACTTTTCGCAAAATCTCTTTGCACAACTCTAAAAGTTGTGATGGATTATTTTTATAATTAAATTCCATTTTTTAAATTTTTAAATATATCATATTTCAATTTTAAAAAATCTAAAATAAAATTTGTAAATTCTTATTTTATTTAAATTTTAAATTTTTTTGATCTTATTTTTTAAAAAATTTAGTTTTTTTAAAAAAATGTTTTAAGTTTTTGTTTATTTTATTTTATTATTGTAACTTTAAAAAATAAAATTAAAAATAATATAACAAAAAAAATGCAAAACTATTCAGATCAAATTTTATTTGATGCATGGTGTATCGCGAATGTTGATCTAATTGATACCGCTATTAAAAATAATGTAACTAATTTTAATTCTGGTTTATGTAGCGCTTGCCGAGACGGACATATCACATTAGCAGAATTGATGATCGCAAATGGTGCCACATGTTTCAATAAGTGTTTATACATCGCTTGCGAAAATGGACATGCTGAGTTAGCAAAATTAATGATCGCAAATGGTGCCACATGTTTCAATAAGTGTTTATACATCGCTTGCGAAAATGGACATGCTGAGTTAGCAAAATTAATGATCAATCGTGGCGCGGATGATTTTGAATCGATCTATTACTATATTTATAGTAATAATCAAAATATACGAGAATTCGTTAAAGCACTATTTAAATTACGTAACAGAGAGGCAGTACCAATAATTAAGATGTTACGTCAATTTATTAAATATTCACGTAGCACAAAACGAATTCAACGATGGTGGCGAGGTACGTATCCATTATGGCGAGAATTAGCGTATGCACCTCCAAAAGGTCTACGTTATAGACAAGCATATGAGCGATTTCTTAAATCAAGTAAAAGCAAAATTTAAAAGTTGAAAATTAATAAAAAAAATTAAAAAAAATCAAATTAAAAAAAATAACTTTAAAAATTTTACTTCAAAAATTTTATTTAAAAAAATAACTTTAAAAATTTTACTTCAAAAATTTTATTTAAAAAAATAACTTTAAAAATTTTACTTCAAAAATTTTATTTAAAAAAATAAAATCGAAATTAATAAAAAAAATGCTCTCGACGGGAATCGGACCCGCGACCGACGGCTCATAAGACCGTTGCTCTACCACTGAGCTACGAGAGCACTTACTAAAAACAAATTCAATTTTCTTTAATATTAATATTCGAGTAATTGACGTACATCGTCCAAAAGTTGGTCCATATCGCACATTTCATCATTAAGGCTATTTACTATTATTCCGATTAATGGCGGTACTTCTTTTTGTTCTTTTTGTTCTTTTTTCTTTCGCCTGTAAATAATCATATTAATTCGATTTATTTCCTGTGTTATAAACCAATTGATTAATCCACATTCGCATTTTGTATGGGTTGAAATAACATATTCATTATCGTTCGTATTGAATCGTAGTAAACGTTCACATGAAATACATCTAATTATATTCGACATTTTTAGATTTATTTTTCCATTAAATTGATACAATTTTTTATTATTGAATTTATATTTCAAATTTAAAACATAAAAAATGTCGAATTGGTTTGGCTATAAATTAACAAAAGAAGGTCGACATGAAGGTTCGCATATCGTAAATATGCTTGGACAAAATAAAACGCAAAATGGATCACTTTATGAATTATCAACAGTTAGAACACCAGAAATCATCCATTCCGGTATTTTAAAAAGAATTACGACAGACTGGACCGTTCCCGGAACTAATCCGGATAAATGCGTCGGAATATTACTCGGTGGCGCTATCGGAGATGCTTTAGGTACTTATACGCAATATAAATCAGTAACTAGTACTCACCCGCTTATTGAAGGCTTTGGTGATAATTCAGCAAATTCTTACGGGTTTAAACGCGGACAATATACCGGTTATACCGCACAGAGCTTATGTTTAGCCGATACGTTAATTGCGCGTAATATGTGGGATCCAATTGATTTTAATTTACGTTTAATTGCTTGGTGGCATTACGGATATAATAACGGTCGCGGAGGTAATTCTACAATCGGAAGTGATTACGGTGTATGTGGCCCATTACTAACATTTGAATCGAATGGAAAGCCTTATACAGATTACGGTGATACTGGTGTATCGCCGAGTGCTGCCGCCACGCGAATATCTCCTATTGCTATACGATACGTAAATGAACCCGATTCTGCCAGAGAAATCGCAAAATTATCATCAAGATCTACGTTTATGGGTGATGAAGCATACGAATGTGCGATGTTATTTACCGATCTCTTAATCGAAGCAATTCGATACGTACCATCAGGTTCGACCGCTAATGAAACGTCGAATATGCTTAAAAGATGGTTGTTATCGAACGAATGTATAACTGGAAAGTTATCCGTTAAAAATCAACAAGGCGCTAAAATTTACGTTAATCGCAATGTCGATACAATGGCTCACAGTCAAATTGGATTACGACGAGATAATCAGGATTGGAATTGGCGAGTTCCTAATTATGTATATCCAAAAGAAGAAATATATCAAAATCCGACACGAATTGGTTCACGAGTTGTAGATTGTTTTGCGATGTCACTTAATTGTATCGAAACAACGCAGTCGTATGCTGAAGCAGTACTAAAAGCGATAAATATATGCGGGGACTCATGTGCAATTGCATCTATGACAGGAACACTCGCCGGCGCTATTTACGGTGCTTCTGCAATTCCGATCGAATGGCGACAAGAAATACTGCAATGGGATGGAGGCGGCGAAATTGCGTTGCGTGCAATAATTTTACGTGGAATGTCAATTTCTCCAATTTAACTTTAAAAAAATAGAGATAAAATTTTATTTTTTTTAAACTAAAAAAATTTGAAACTTTAAAAATAAATTTAAAAAAAAATCAAAGTCCAAAATTTAAAAAAATATCGAAAATTCGAAGAATTGAGATTTGATAAAATTTCAAAGTTCAAAATTTAAAAAAATATCGAAAATTCGAAGAATTGAGATTTGATAAAATTTCAAATTTAAAAAAAAATATCGAAAATTCGAAGAATTGAGATTTGATAAAATTTCAAAGTTCAAAATTTAAAAAAAATCAAAGTTCAAAATTTAAAAAAAATATTGAAAATTCGAAGAATCGAGATTTGATAAAATTTAAAAATTTCAAACAAATTTTAGATTTCAATCAAGCCGCAAACCTTGCCATCTTCGCCTCGTTTCACGCCGCATAATTCAACAAGTCCGTTTTTCCAACCGCGCATATTTTTCAAATCGTAAAGTACCCAACCGGTTCCGAAATAGTCGTGAGCCGCGATACCATTGGTGACATTATGTGCCATGCAAATTGCGGAATATTTTCTGTCTTTACCGATAGCAAATTGGTCTGCAGACTCTAACACCAATGAGTATACCGCATCTACGTGTCTTTCAACGATGCTTTCGTCACCAAAATATTCGACCGGAAATACCCATTTATCGGCAACCGAAATTGGATGCCAAGGTGTAACGTATGCGGAGTCTGATACGCGTACGAACGTGGTATTTACGCCGATTATTTTCGACTGTACAGTTTTAACAACGCATAAAACTTCGTCACAAAGATATTTATTAATTTGAATCATATCGCCTTTTCGAATATCGGCAATCGTTGTTTGTCCATTATTTGTATAAACGTACGTATCGCCGCTTAAACACGGGTTATCCGGATCGTTATACGTTTGCGACAATTGTTGCGAGTTTTGAATAATTACGCAATCTTCGCTAATATATCCAGAAGGTTTTGGTGGATCAATAGTTCCGAAAACATAATTCGCGTCAGATTGCGCAATTCTGAAAACTTCTGTAGCGTAAAATTGTACGCTCTTGTCTTTGAAATTGCTACAAATCTGATATATATGCGCATGCATCAAAGCACGAATGTAATGTTGACCCCATTTTTCGTATTGTGTGATATCGTTCAATGCAACTAATACTTGATCAGTGAGATCAATTTTGATAGCATCAATGAAACCCGGATGCGCTGTTTCTAGCAAAGTATTCTCACGAATCAAATTCAATATCACGCCTTTTGCCTCGGTGAAATAAAGATCTTTCATTAAATCTATCGTTTTTTTCAAAATCGTGACTAAATTTCTTCGCGCAACAAACGCACCAAAATCGCATTTTGACACGGTTACACGAACAACCGGTATTTCGACATCACCAACAAACAAACGCATACCGTCCGCAAATCCATGTTTAATTTCTATATCGCGTGCTTGTTGCAAGTATAACGCACCGAGAAGTACAATGACTGTTTCTTTACCAGTTAATAAAGGATATTCGCCGGGAAATTTATCGTAAATTGAATGAACCATGAAACGTTCGAAAAGTTCGTCACTCGTTGGATACGATAATTTTATGTCGCGGCAGGCAATTGTTCGTGCGTTGGCAAGAGCATTAACAAAAACCGTACCGATCATACTGCTATCGAAAATATGCGCAAAACTTCCACCACCGTGTTCCGCGATTTTAACGAGTAATCCACTATCCAAATCGGAACCGAAACCGAAAACATTCACAATCGGCATTTTCGCCCGTTCGCTGCGATACTTAGTCAGCATTTCATCGTACGGTAGTGGTGGATCAAGATTTGGTTCACCGTCGGTAAATACCATCACAACCGCTGCTTGTTTTTCACTCGACTGTAGTTGATCCAGTCCTAATTGGATTCCAGCCCATAAATTCGTATTACCATCTGCATACATATCGAGCAGAATATCGTCAACGGCAGTATGACCAATTTTATCCATAAACGTAAGCGGTAACGCGACTTTAGCTGCGGACGAAAACCGAACAATTCCGAGTCGCGAACTGTTTCCGAGTGAATATGCAACTGTTTTTACGGAATGTTTAACCAGATCTAAAATAGTATATCCGTTCGATTCTTCACTTCCTTGCTTGGTTTTGACGTTCAACGTAGAATTCATCGAACCAGATGCGTCAATAACGCATACGATATCGACTGAAACCATTCGTTTTTCGGACCGAGAACGAATAGTTAATACATTAGCTGCAAGTGTTGCAATAATATCTGATTCCGAATCATCCGTATCCATAACGTCCACATCCGATTTTTCTGCGTTTCGAAATGCTTCGATAAGGTTAATCAAGGCGCGATTCGGTTGTATTTCTTTCGCGATATCTCGAACTGGCTGTCTCGTTGAGGGATCAGTTCCATTTCGCCTTACCCATTCAATCAACGCGTCTCTTTCGTACGTTATTCCGTTTAATATAACGGGATTCACTAACTCGGTATAAGGTACGTGAGTAATTGGACATTCTCCTACCAATTCGTTAAAACGCCTATCCGTCATTTTAGATTTATAATGAGAAAAATTAATATCCCAATATATTTTGTACTTTACTTTTAAAATTTCATTTTTTTATTTTATTAAGAAAAATTTAATTCAAAAAATCTAATTTTGAAAATTCGAAGTAAATTGATTTAAAATAAAATTAAAAATTGAAATTTGGTAAAATAAAAAAAATATAAATTAAACTGAAATGGATAATGATCCGAATGAAGATTTACGCGTCGCTTGTGAAAATGGTGATGTCGAAGCAGCAAATATCGCGATCGAGCATGGTGCCTCGGATTGGAACAGTGGTTTATCCGGAGCTTGTCAATATGGATACGTCTCAACAGAGGAATTAATGATTGCACACGGTGCCACTGATTTTAAAAGTGGCTTAATTTATGCTTGTATTCGTGGACACGTCGAATTAGTTAAATTAATTATTGATCATGAAGACATTGATTGGAACTGGGGTCTAGCCATCGCTTGTCAATGGGGATATATTGCAATAGCGGAATTAATGATCGCACATGGAGCAAACAATTGGAACCGAGGTTTATTCAACGCTTGTTATGGTGGTCATATTGAACTAGCGAAATTAATGATCGCACATGGTGCTAATAATTGGGATACAATAATTCACTACGGTAATCAAAATACAAAAGAATATATTAAAGCGCAATTGAAATTACATGACATAAAAGCGGTACCAATAATTCGAATGTTGCGTCGATATATTAAGCGATTTTGTAACGCAAAACGAATTCAACTGTGATGGCGTAGTACGTATTCATTATGGCATGAATTAGCGTATGCACCTCCAAATAGTCTCAAACATTTTACAAAATTAACTAATCTAAAAAATATTAAAAATTTTAAATAAAAAAAAATAACATTATTTTTTAGCTTAAAAAAATAACTTAAAAAAATAACTTAAAAAAATAACTTAAAAAAATAACTCCAAAAAAATAACATTATTTTTTAGCTTAAAAAATTAGCTTAAAAAAATAATTCAAAAATCTAATTTTGAAAATTCGAAGTAAATTGATTTAAAATAAAATTAAAAATTGAAATTTGGTAAAATAAAAAAAATATACAAGTTATACTGAAATGGCTGACGATCCAGATGGAGATTTACGTGTCGCTTGTGAAAATGGTGATATCAATGACGCAAATACCGCGATCAAGCATGGTGCCACGAATTGGAACAAGGGTTTAGCCTATGCCTGTTATGGTGGGCATGTCGCATTAGCAGATCTGATGATTGCACACGGTGCTATGGATTGGAACCATAGTTTATGTGGTGCTTGCGAAGGTGGACATATCGAGTTAGCAAATATGATGATTGCACGCGGTGCCACGGATTGGAATTTGGGTTTACATTGTGCTTGTCGTGGTGGACATGTTGAGTTAGCGAATATGATGGTTGAGCGTGGCGCTACGGATTGGGATTGGGGTTTATGCGGCGCTTGCGAAGGTGGACAAGTTGCGTTAGCGAATATGATGATCGCGCATGGTGCTACAAATTGGAACTGGGGTTTACGTGGTGCTTGCGAAGGTGGACAAGTTGCGTTAGCAAATATGATGATCGAACACGGTGCTTGCGAAGGTGGACAAGTTGCGTTAGCAAATATGATGATCGAACACGGTGCTACGGATTTGAACTGGGGATTACGTAACGCTTGCATAAACGGACGCACCGAGATAGTGAAACTAATAATTGAGCACGGTGCTGACGATTGGAATGCAGCTCGCTTCGGTAATCGAAGTACAAAAGAATATATTAAAGCACAATGGAAATTACATGACAAAAAAGCAGTACCGATAATTCGAATGTTACGTCAATATGTTACGCGGTATCGTAATGCAAAACGAATTCAACGGTGGTGGCGTGGTACGTATCCATTATGGCGTGAATTAGCATATGCACCTCCAAAAGGTATACGTTATCAACAAGGTCTCAAACATTTTACAAAATTAACTAATCAAAAAAATAACTTAAAAAAATAACTTCAAAAAATAACTTCAAAAAATTTAACCTTATTTTTTAGAAATTTTAAATATATCATATTTCAATTTTAAAAAAAAATCTAAAATTCCAAATCGAGAAAAATATCGTGATTTTTGTCGTGCAAATACGATAAAATTATGTCGCGTAATGACTAATAAATTCCGACTAATTTATAATTCACTTTTTAAAATTTTATTTTAAATTCCAAATTAAAATAATGTATATTAAAAAATACGGATTTATTTTTTTGAAAAATAAAAATTAAATCATTTAATGCGAAAATTAAGTTGAGCGAGTTTCCGTGCATCGACATTTACTATATTTTTGCAGTCCAACAAATAGGCTTGCGAACTTTTTCGAGTACACTAGAAGTTTGCAACCAGACGAATTGAGCGTATGAATATCACCGAACGCACTTACATCTTGCAAAATTTTGCAAATTTAAGCGTATGAACGCAACCGAGTGCACTAACATCCATAATATTACGACAACCAGATAAATCGAGCGTGTGAACGCCACCGAGTGCGCTAACATCAGTGATATTAGTAAAAGATAAATCGAGCGTGTGAACGCCACCGAGTGTGCTGACATCACGAATATTTTCGCAACTAGATAAATTGAGTGTATGAACGTCACCGAGCGCACTAACATCCGTAATATTTGAGCAACTCAATAAACTGAGCGTATGAACATGTCCGAGCGCACTGACATCCGTAATATTAATATGAGATAATTTAAGCGTGTGAACACCGCTGAGTACACTAAAATCTGTGATATAATAACAACAAGATAAATTAAGCGTATGAACTCCGCCAAGTGCGCTGACGTCCGTGATATAGTAACAACTCGATAAATCGAGTATGTAAACGCTACCAAGTGCACTGACATCTCGAATATTTTTGCAATTAGATAAATTAAGCTTGTATGTATTCCCGAGCGCACTAACATCGGTAATATTAGTATAAGATAAATTGAGTGTATGAACGCCACCGAGCGCACTAACATCCGTGATATTTTTGCAACTCGATAAATCGAGCATATGAACACCGGCAAGCGTGCTAACATCTCGAATATTTTTGCAACCGGACAAACGAAGCGTATGAACGCCGCCAAGTGCACTGACATCTCGAATATTTTTGCAACCAGATAAATCGAGCGTATGAACACCGCCGAGCGCACTAACATCCGTAATATTTTTGCAACTAGACAAACGAAGTATGTGAACGCCGCCAAGTGCGCTGACGTCTCGGATATTGGTATGAGATAAATCAAGTATATGAACGCCACCGAGCGCACTTACATCAATGATATTAGTATAAGATAAATTGAGTGTATGAACGCGACCGAGTGCACTAACGTCTCGAATATTTCTACTTCCCGATAAATCGAGCATATGTACGTTGCTAAGTGAAACAATATCGGATGGATTTATTATCGCAATATTAACATTGTGAAATAATAATTGTTTCGTAATCAGTGATTGTCTAATATATTTTTCAAAATCTCGCTCGGTCTGAAATCGTGCCATTCCTAAAATTCGTTTAGGTTCGACGTAACGAATATACTCAGTGACTAAATAACGCGCATTTTTATTCGTTTTAGAGAAAGCAATGATGTCCTGATAACTTAGGTCGCTAAATATCGCCGGCCATAAATCTTCTGGTAAATCAAAAATCATTTTTTGATCTAAAATAAGAAACGTAAATAACTAAAATTAAGCGAATTCACTTTTTAAAATTCAAAATCATATATTAAAAAATACGGATTTATTTTTTTGGAAAAAAGTTTTAAATGAAATAAAAATATTTTTTTTTGAAAATCTTAAAACTTTGAAAAAAAAACTTTTGGAGAAAACTTTTGGAAAAAACTTTTAAATGAAATAAAATTAAAATTAATTTAAAAAAAAATAAATAAATGAAATTTGTTAAAAAAATAACTTAAAAAACTTCCTTAAAAAAATAAAATAGAGATTTTGAAAATTCGAAGTAAATTGATTTAAAAAAAATACAAAAAAAATAAAAGCACAAAAACGCAAATCAACAAGCACAAGCAACATCGAAGAGTTCGACAAATGAATGCCACGTTTCAGAATCCTCTCTATCAATACGCGCGATAAGCGTATCGATTAAATCGCAGTAATCACCATCGCGATCGCCATCGCATGCACCGCATAGTGCATGCGATAAATCTATCGCACCGCACTCAAACAACAGATCAATTATATCGCAATGACCGCCAGAACCAGCAGCATACATTGCACGACTCGAAACGTCGACACCGCGATCGATCAACATACTCACAATCGCGCGGTGTCCGCCTTCGCATGCGATAAATAAACCCTGAACCATAGCAGTAGCTCCGAGTTCGAGCATTCTGCTAGCAATTTCAAATCGACCAGCCGAACAAGCACCGTGCAAACCCGCATCCAACACGTGAATACTGTCGTCGTATGCAATAATCCCGTCAATTACACGGGAATATCCGTGTACACATGCTGCATACATTCCAAAATCGATCCACAAAGGATCAGGACCGAGAAGAAGTGCACGCTCAAGTGCGATAACGTCTCCACTTTGACAAGCCCTAATGAACATATCATCAATTCTTTCTTGCATTTGTTTGTTGTTTTGTTGGCAAAAGTTTTGATGTTTTGTTTGATTGATTGAGAAATAATATCTCAAAATAAAAAAATTCATTTTTTTTTCATTTTTTTTAAAACTCTAAATCGAGAAAAATATCGCGATTTTTATCATGTAAACGCGATAAAACTAAATCATGTAATGATTGATAAGATCCGAATAATCGGTATTTTTTACCGATTTTAAGTGGTTCGCTGAAAACAAAATTCATCTCTAAAAATTCTATCCATAAATCGTCTTCAACTCGTATGATATATGCGCCGCCGTAAAATAATGTCAGATTATAAATCAAATCGCAAAATTTACTTTGTAATTTATATGGTAATTTTTTATATCCGGGAAAAATCGCATCAAGCAAGTCTGTTTGTGATATACAATAAAGTTCGTTTAATAAACTATCACACGACTCGTCATTATGCTCGCAACAAAATATGTAATAGTAAAAATAACTAGAATATGGCGCTGTTTTAAGCGTATAATGCGATTCAATTTCGGCTTTTAACATTATGTCATTAGCCCCGTAAGAATAATTACCAATGGGGTTATCATTTGGTCGCCTTGCCAGCTTCAACCAACATTGCGGTAAATCTTCCATTTTTTACGTAAATTTTTTAAAAAAATAAAATTCAATTTTTAAATTTAATTTTCGCTCACATTTAACGACTTTAAAAAATAACAAAATACGGATTTGTTTTTTTCAAATAAAATTACTTAATTCGAATACGTTTCTGTACGTCTATATTTGCGACATTCGTAATATTTTTGCAGTCTGATATATAGAGCGTGTGAACGCTATTAAGCGCGCTGATATCCCGAATATTTTCACAGTTCGATATATAGAGCGTGTGAACGCTATTAAGCGCGCTGATATCCCGAATATTTTCACAGTTCGATATATAGAGCGTGTGAACGTGGCCAAGCGCACTAACATCCCGAATATTATGACAATACATTAAATAGAGAGTGTGAACACCTCCGAGAGCGCTGACATCCCGAATATTATGACAACACGATAAACGGAGAGTGTGTACATGGCCGAGCGTACTGACGTCCATTATATGATTACATTCCAATAAATTGAGCGTATGAACACTGCCAAGCGCACTGACATCCATTATATTTTCACATCCCGACAAATCTAGTGCGTGAACGTGACCGAGTGCTCTAACATCCCTAATATTTCCGCAATATGATAAATAGAGTGTGTGTACACTACCGAGTGCGCTGACATCTGTGATTTTTTCGCATTCCGTTAAACAGAGTGTGTGAACGCCGCCGAGTGCGCTGACATCTGTGATATTTTGGCAACCTGATAAATTGAGCGTGTGAACACCGCCGAGTGCGTTGATATCCGTAATATTTTTGCAACCTGATAAATAGAGCGTGTGAACACCGCTGAGTGCACTGACATCCGTAATATTTTTGCAACCTGATAAATAGAGTGTGTGAACGCCACCGAGTGCACTGACATCCGTAATATTTTCGCAACGAAATAAACGGAGCGTGTGAACACCGCCGAGTGCACTGACATCCGTGATACTGTTGCAATCCGACAAATTGAGCGAATATACTTTTCCGAGTGCGCTAACATCCCGGATATCAGTACATGATAAACGGAGAGTGTGAACACCGCCGAGCGCGCTGACATCAGATGAATTTATTATCGCAACACAAACCTTGTAAAATAATAATTGTTCCGTAATCATCGATCGTTTAATACATTCTTCGAAATCTCGCTCGGTCCGAAAATATACTTTATCCGAATCGCGTTTAGGTTCGATATAACGGACATATTCAGTGACCAAATAACGTGCATTTTTATTTGTTTTAGAAAATGCAACGATGTCGGGATAACTTAGGCCGTTAAAAATAGCCGGCCAAACGTCTTCAGGTAACTTAAAGATTGTGGTCACTGTTTCCGACATTTCTTTAAATCTTAAAAAATTAAACTAAAGTGAAAAATAAATATATCAAAAAATAAATTCATTTTTTTTTAAATGTTAAAATCCAATTTTTAAAAAAATAAAAATAACTTCAAAAAAAATTGCAAAAATACGGATTTATTTTTTTTTCAGATAAACTAAAAACTATTTGCTATATTTGTGCAACCCCATAAATTGAGCGTGTGAACGCGACCGAGTGCGCTGATATCCGTGATTTCTGTGCAGTTCGACAAATCGAGTGTGTGAACGCCACCAAGTGCACTAACATCCCGAATTTTATTCCACGATAAATCGAGAGTGTGAACGTGACCGAGTGCACTAACGTCAGTTATATTATGACATCGCGATAAACGGAGCGTGTGGACACGGCCGAGTGTGCTAACATCCCGAATATTATTGCAATGCGATAAACGGAGAGTGTGAACACTGCCGAGTGCACTGACATCTGTGATATTATAGCAATGCGATAAATCGAGAGTATGAACACTGCCAAGTGCACTGACATCCCTTATATTTGCACATCCCGACAAATCTAATGTGTGAACATGACCGAGTGCGCTGACATCTGTGATATTATAGCAATGCGATAAATCGAGAGTATGAACACTGCCAAGTGCACTGACATCCCTTATATTTGCACATCCCGACAAATCTAATGTGTGAACATGACCGAGTGCGCTGACATCTGTGATATTATAGCAATGCGATAAATCGAGTGTGTGAACGCTGCCGAGTGCACTGACATTCTGAATATTACTTTCCGACAAATCGAGCGTGTGAACATTACCGAGTGCACTGACGTCCGTATTATTACGACAATTCCATAAATAGAGCGTGTGAACACCGCCGAGCGCACTGACATCTAATGGATTACCTATTGTAATGCGAACCTTGTAAAATAATAATTGTTTCGTAATTATCGATCGTTTAACGTATTTCTCAAAATCTCGATCGGTATTAAACCATACGTTATCCGAATCGTATTTAGGTTTGGCGTAACGAACGTATTCAGTGACCAAATAACGCGCATTGCTATTCGTTTTAGAGAATGCAATGATATCGGTGTATCTTAAGCCACTAAAAATAGCCGGCCACACATCCTCTGGTAACTTAAAGATTGTTGTCACTATTTCCGACATTTCCTTAAATCTTAAAAGTGAAAAATAAATATCTCAAAAATAAATATCTCAAAAAAGTAAAATTCATTTTTTTTTAATATTTTTAAATATTTTAATATCGAAAAAATATTAAAAAATATGCGGAAAAAATATTTCACTATACATTAAATTTACTTTTTTTAAATTTTTTAAAAATGAGCGTTTCTGATGTTAAGCAAATTATGGTTGATAACAGACAATCGTCTGTTATCGAACTTGCGCCATTATCTAATACGCAAAATTATTGTTCAATGACGTTACCGAAAGAAAAACTATTACCAAAATCTTTTGTCGGTGTTAAATTCGAATGGGGATATTTTCCGATGTTTGACTCGATTGTTATTTTAAGTATTGAAAATAGTTTTATTCGCGCACAACCTGAAGGCGGTACCGCAATAGAAATATTTACCGCAGGGTTAAATCTCATATTTCCGTTACCACAAGCGAATCCAACCGTATTAGGACCAGTTAACATCGCAAGTAACGCGGATTTAGCCGCGATGATACAAGCAAATTTAAACGCGGAAATAACCGCGTTAGGCCTCGATGCGCAATGGGGCGGAATTAATTCGATTACCGTTACTTGGGTAGCAGCCGAAGTTTCCGCAACATCTAACGGATTTTACGTATTTCGAAATGTTTACAGCGTCCCATTTCGACTCGATTTCGCACCGACATTAACGATTAATAAAGGTATGGGTATTCTTCTCGGATTCGGTAACGGCGTTACAGATTACGCTGTTACGCACATTAGTCACACCGCAACACGTACGTTACCGGCTGGAGCGGTAACGCCGTCCGATTTAATAGCGCATTTATATGTCGTATTAGATTACGTTGCTAGTGGAGTTGATCGCGGAGTTTTAACATTTACCGGTACACAACCAATTAGTGGTATAGTCGCCGCGATTGATTTAAATAATGTAACCGCCGCAACACCGCGATTTTACGAAGAAGCATTCAATACGCCGGCGTTAATCGTGACGAATTCCGTATTTTATGAACGTACACGTTCGCACGATTTTCGTTTGCCTCCGTATACACCACCACTACCCGCACAATTAACGATGACATCTAATCCGCTAATGCAATTACGTTTTGCTACTTCGTCGGGTTTCGCGTTTGATTTGACAGATGATCCTGTTTCGATCGATATTCCGCAGGGTATTTCGTTCGCAATTATGTACGATACAAATACACCGACGAGCAGAATTACATAATTTTTAAAAAAAAAGTATACTTTTTAAGATTTTAAATTTTAAAAAAAATCTCTAAAATTATATACTATTTTTATAATAAAAAATTTTATCTTTTAATTTTATCTTTTTATCTTTTAAAAAATGTCGAAAAAATTATCTCGGAGATTTACCGATCTGCTTGTTGATGTCGGTAAAATTGATAAAGCTACGACAGGAACTATTAAAAGTGATGAAGATTTCCGCGAAAATGTCATTAGAATTGTCGATGATGTATCTGATGAAGAATTAAGAGATTATATTTTTATCGGCGATAGAGCGCAGCGAATAATACGCGTTATAAAACACGAAATTAAAAACGAAAAAATAGATAATATTGTCGCACTCAAAGGTGCGGAATATTTTGAAATATTAAATAAACTATTACAACGCGTTTACATGCAATTTTTCAATAAAATTATTGCGGAAACCGTTTGGTGTGGTGCTAATATCGTAACAGATGTTAGTGAAATAGGTACATATTACGTAAAATTAGTCGGAAAAATACCGCAAATCGCACAAATTTTACGCGATAATTCTGCCGCAATTGGTGTCGCGCGTCTATTTGAAACAGTCGCTACAATCTATTTTACAAAAAAAATTGGCGAAATAACAATAGAAATTGTTAAAAGTAAAATACGAAAAAATTCGGTAATTTTACACGTCAAAATGATAAAACAGATGGATGAATCTGAAGAACCAAATGTATCCGATACTTCCGAATCCAGTGATTTAAGTAATTCAAGTGATTCTTCCGATGACGAATCGGTTGAAAACAACGAAGTTAATGAATCATATGAAACACCTTCATCCGATTCATCCGATGAAGATTCAGATGAAGATTCAGATGAATCATCCGATGAAGATTCATCATCTGATGATGAACAAGGAGATGAAAATTCTGAAAATGAAAAAATCGAAAGTGAAAATTTAAAAAAATCTGAAGTGGAAAAAATCGAAAAAGAAAAAATCGAAAAAGAAAAAGAAGATGAAAAATCTGACAGTGAAAATTTAAAAAAATCTAAAGTGGAAAAAATCGAAAAAGAAAAAGAAGATGAAAAAAATGACAGTGAAAATTTAAAAAAATCTGAAGTGGAAAAAATCGAAAGTGAAAATTTAAAAAAATCTGAAGTGGAAAAAATCGAAAGTGAAAATTTAAAAAATTCTGAAGTGGAAAAAATCGAAGGTGAAAATTTAAAAAAATCTGAAGTGGAAAAAATCGAAAGTGAAAATTTAAAAAAATCTGAAGTGGAAAAAATCGAAGGTGAAAATTTAAAAAAATCTGAAGTGGAAAAAATCGAAGTGAAAAAAATCGAAACGGAAAAATCTGAAGTGGAAAAAATCGAAAGTGAAAATTTAAAAAAATCTGAAGTGGAAAAAATCAAAGTGAAAAAAATCGAAACGGAAAAATCTGAAGTGGAAAAAATCGAAAGTGAAAATTTAAAAAAATCTGAAGTGGAAAAATCTGAAGTGGATAAAATCGAAGAAAATGATAACGAAATAGTTGGTCATTTTGTTATTAAACACCCTGAACATAAGACAAAACGTGTCCATAGGTTATAACATTTAAAGTTCGCATGCACCTCCAGCACATGCCAATTCGCGCGTTGCTTCAGCATCGGCTTCAGTTTCGTATGCGACTATTTTACTGAAATTGATTTTACGATAAATACCTAGAAGTCGACGATATTCATCTTCCGTTATTTTTTCCATCATCATAACGGGATATACGTGTTCATCTCGCGGAAAGAATGCGAGACTACCGACGGAATCGAAATGAGTATATACCCAATTCGCAACTTCTAACCATTCCGTATCACGAACATAAATAGTCGTTGATGGATTATGTTCACACCAATTTTCTTTAAGCATTAACCACATTTCGAGCTGCCTTTTCGCGTCGATATCCGTTTGAAATACCGCGGAAGCTGGCGATTCGATCGGTACGTCAACAAGAAAGTCGATTGCATCTGATTCCGCAATTTGCGGAGATTTTGTACGATACGGTACGCCACTGTCACGCAATAGTTTAAACATCGGACTTGTTCGCGATAGCGTTATACGTTGTACATAGAATCGCGCAAAACGCGGTGACATTCCGGATGATGAACCGACTAACTTCGACACGCTTCCGGATGGTTTTACGCACGTAATAGCAGTAGCCGGCGTGATTCCGAAACGTTCCGCATATTGCGCGTTTATAACGCGTGCGTAATCACGTAACTCGCGTAATAAGTTCGCGTTCAAAATAGGACAATCCCACACGCCAGTTAAACTGACGCCGAGAAGCCGTTCGCGTTCGCAGTTAGTGCGCCATTTTTTCGCAATATATGAAAAACGTGTTAAAGTCGCCTGATAAGTACCGATTATTGTTGCTATGCGTACTTTTTCGCGCAACGATTCAGGTGTATCGTTTTCACGACATACGACTTCGGTGAGATTACAAAATCCGTGACTCGGTAAAATAATTTCAAAACACGGGTTACTACCGATATATTCCGCGTATGTATACGCGCCATTTTCGCCGATTAGGCCATTTTTGCGAAATAATTCGTAACGGCGTTCGGGTAATTGTTTTTGCGGATTGGAACGATTAAATATACCGGGTTCGCCTGTTCCGTTTGCGGCAAGTTCGGAAAATATACGCATCATTTCTATTGCGGATGGCTTTGCGTCATAAATTGCGGAAATATTTGTCACTGCTCTATGCGCATTCTTTTCGTAAAATCTGCCGGATTTACACGTTCGTAACGCATCATCTTCCGGTTCAAATAAACACGCGCCGGCAGCTCGCCGTATATTACCAACTTGAACGAACGCGATTATTTTGCATATGATATCGTACCAATCGATTGTTCCGAGACGTTCGCGTACTTTCGCGCGTATTTTCGCGCGAGCATAATCGAGAAATTCGCGTAATGGTTCCGGTCCTGAAGCGGTACCTCCCGTTGTTTTAAGACGCGCGCCAAACGGTCGAATCGCGGAATAGTCAAATACGACGTCATCACCATCAAACCACGCGTTTAAACCGATTTTGATCGCATCGCACCAACCTTCGCGAGAATCCGCGATCTTAAATATCGATGCGTTTGTCGCCGCTTTCGCTGTTTTAACAATAGGAAATTCGTGAATATTTCGTTCAATTGAAAAACATAAACCAACTCCACGCATTAAAATATACGCGATATCCGCGATATCCGCAATACACGTCGGCGCGATATATGCGCAATTATACGCGGCTATATCATCGACGTCGATAACAGGCCCAGAAAATTGTAGTAAACGCATCGAAGGCATAACGTGCATTTCGCGAATAGAGGAATCAATATCCGAAATTTCGGATTCCGTTAATATTGGCGCACGTTTTCGCATGTAATCAACATATCGAGTTACAGTTTCTGGAAACGTTTCAAAACGCGATTTATCGTCGATCCATCTCGCATATTTCTTTTCCATAAGGCGTGCGAGGTAGTTGTCGCCAAAAATTTCCGCAGATAATTCGTACGCTTCGGCGATTTCCGGTGAAATATATTTACGTTTTGGTCTAATACGTCGATGTTCGTCTCGATAACGGATATAATGCGCAGCAGCGCGAGCAAAACCACGAGCAATAAGTTCGTGCTCTACCGCATCTTGTATACGTTCTAAAGGAACAATATAATCTACACCATCCGTTTTAACAATACGTTCCGATATTGCCAACGCTATTTCGTTTGCTATCGCGGAATCGCCGTCATTTTCCGCGATCATCGCACGTTCTATTGCGTATGCGATACGCGAATGGTCGAATGGTACAACAGTACCATCACGTTTACGAAAATTACGCATGTGAACGATAACCACTAGCAAATATTGCGGCTGCTTGACGTCGAGCTAGTTTAATTGCGTTACTACGCGATTTCGCGTCACCTGGTCGATAATAATATTTTTTACCGCTATTACCCCACTGGTAAAAAACACCTTTTTCGTCGATACCTCTGTGAATTGGCATTTCAATTTTCGCTTTTAATTTATTTTTAAATTTTATTTCTTCAAAATTTCAATTTATTTTTTTTACTTTTACTTTATTTTAGATATTTAAAATAAAATAAAATATTTCGAAAAAAATTAAAATATAAAGTTTAAAAAAACAAAAAAATTAAAAATTTAAAAAATGGATCGAGATAAATTTATCGAAAAAATTACTAATATCGGAAAATTTTTGCGCATTAAGGCGGGAAAGGAAAAATTCCCAGCTGAGTTACGTACGGAATTTCCGGACATTATCGCGTTTCTGTGTGATTTAAGCGAAGACGAACTTTGTGCCATTTTATCATTAGAGATAGTAACACCAAACACGCTAACATATACGTTACGACGCGCCATAACCGATAAAGAGATAATACCGGAAAATTGCGGATTAGTAAATATCGCAGAAATCGCACGAAAAATTCAAGAAAACGCCGATAATTTCGCGAGAAAGACCGAAACCGAGATGCGTTTTATAGTGAAAATAGCGCAATTTTTCATCGAAAAATCACCAAAAATTATACTTTCGTATTATCCACCATACCGATTTTCACTTTATGGCGATGTCAACACGAGCGAAAATACGTATGAAATTGAGACTTCGCGAGTAAAAATTTTTAAAATTTTACGTAGTTTACACGACACAAATTGGAATGTCGTTGATCTAAAATTACTTAAAAAGTCAATAAGTGAAATGTGCGGAATCGTGATTACCGATTTCGAAGTCAAAAATACATCCATAGAAATTTCGACTTCGTTATAATCAATCACGATATGCCACGAGGTACGATATACGAAATCGTGCAATTTTGAACGTATTTTTAACTTTAGCTTTCTAATTCTCGTTTGTGATCTGTATTAAGTCCGCAAGCTCTGCGCGTATTTCGCGGCAAACTGTATCATATCTATTAACAATATTCTTTAACATTTTGTTAATATTTAAAACATCGTTAACATTTTTATTAACAAAATACGATACAAAAAAAATTAAACTTGTTCTATTAAATTCTTTTCAAAAAGTTAAAAGTTTACTTTTAAAAAATTTATATTTCAAACTTTTTTTTCTAAGTTTTTTTTTAAAAAGTATGACTCGAGATTTTTTTGGGAAAAATCGGAAAATCGAAAATTTTTAGGTCGTGCGCCGGGTGCGCGAGGAAAAGTCACACCGCGTGATAGCTACGTAAAGAATTTTTATGGTACGCAACGTATAAAAATAAGTTTTTTTTTGAAAAAATTTATAAAATTTTGAAAATTTAAAATTAAATTTTAAGGGTTTTGGCTGCGGATTTTTTTAGATCGACTTATTTTACGATAATAAAAAGTCAAATTACTATTTTTTTTTCGGCTAAAATCAACAAAAAAATAAACTTTTTTTTAAATTTACTTTTTATTTTTTAGTTTTATTTCTTTATTTTTTAGTTTTATTTCTTTAATTTTTTAGTTTTAAATATTTTTTTTAATTTTTTAGTTTTATTTCTTTATTTTTTAGTTTTATTTCTTTAATTTTTTAGTTTTAAATATTTTGTTTTAAGTTTTTCAAAATTTTATGAATAATAATATCTACTTTGTTTAAAAAAAATAATGGCACTTAGAGGTACTACAACATATAACGCCGAAGGGCGGATTATTGATATAGGAAATAACGCAACCGTTATTAATGCGACTTTGTTGCAATCAAATTTATTAAATGTATCTGGAGCAACTACCACAGGTGCGATTACTGCCGCAGGCTCAATTACTGCGACTGGTGCGATAAGTGGCGCCTCTGTAACGGCGACTGGTGTTGTAGGCGGAGCGGATGTTACAGCGTCTGATCAATTACTAATAACTAGTACAACTAATCCACAAGCACGTATAACGAATGGCGCGCAATCCGTAAGTTTATACGTTAACACAACTGGTAACGTTTTGATGACTAAAACCGGAACTTACATTAATTTCGAAGGACAAATAATCGATTTCTCGCCATATATAACAACAGCTGGAGCTTTGGTGTTAACAGCTGCTCAAATAATAAATACGACTATTGATTCGGATCCTGAAGGTAATGTGAATTGGACTTTTCCCGACGCAGATGATGTCGTTGCTGCTATTCCAAATTGTCGAGTTGGTTCCGAATTTACGACTACATTATATAATAATGCGACAGGTGCATCAGCTGAAGTTGTAACGTTCGTTGCAGGCACAAATCAAACAATTAGAAGTAGTCTTGGTACGTTAACAGAAGGGATTAATCAAATAGGTTTTGCACGTTCGGTCGTTACAAACGTAACCGCACTAAACGAAGCGTATACGACGTATATAATTAACCCGTAATTTTAAAAATTAAAAAATTTTAAAAAAAAATAACTTAAAAAATTTAAAAAAAAATAAAATAAATAAATTTTAAAAACTTAAAAAAAATTAAAAAAAAATAACTTAAAAAATTTAAAAATTTAAAAAAATGAAATTAAAAAAAAATTGATTTATTTTTTAACTAGAAAAAACAGTGAAAAAATTACGTTATTTTAATGAAATTTAAAAAAAATATTAAAAAACGATGGATTCCTTTCCAGAGTTGAATGCCGTACTTACTTCACTGGCATCGGTAAACTCGATCTATCGTTTCGAAATATGTCCACCTACTAGGCTTGAAGGCGAAATTTGTATAGCGAAAATTTTCGCCAGTTCGAAACCAAAGTCGGTTGTACTTTGTATACGCGACGACACTATCTTCGTGATTAATGCTGTTGATGATGTTGATGATCGCTATCCAATAACACGATATTTTCGTTATGTTCGAGAAAATCGAGAAAATTCGCGTTTTGCGTACAGCACATTATGCCGTACCGGCGTTATTGATCTTGCTCAGACAATTTATCGCAAAGATAAGCATTTTGCGAACAACGCTACATCCGAACTTGATTACAGAACGGTTGAAAATATCGCGGATTTATTCGATTCATTCGATTAATTTTCCGATATTTTTTTTGTGTTATTTTTTTTATTTTTTTTTATTTTTGCAATTATGATTTTATATTACGATTTTGTATTATGGTTTTGATGTTTAAATAAACGTTAAATCGTATAAAAATGACACATTCACCAGATCCAACCGCAAAAACGTTTATACCAAAACGTTTTCGTAATGGTACGGATACAGATTCAAATTCTCCGAATGAAATGCATTCATCAATTTCGGAAAATTATTTAACAAAAAGTATCGACGTTGGTGCAATTTTTGTCGAAGAATTAACTCGACGCGGTATTCCACATGAGTCACATGAGATATATATACGTCGTTTAATTTCGCGATCTATTGATGACATTTATCATGATTTGACAACAGAATTTATTATTAAAAATATTGATGAACTAGTAAGATCATACAAAGCAGCAAAAAATGAATTAATTCAATTATCCGATAAAATAATCTCGATATTACGCGATCAATACGGAGTTTCGCAAATGGATATTCAACGACAATTTTTAAACGGAGAAATTACAACGGAAAAATATCCGACTATACAACAAAATTTAACGAAATGTGCGTCTTTAATTCGCGTTAAAGCTCCAACTATTACGAAATTTCCAGATGATACTTTTACAATTCCGTTACATCCAGAAATTCGTATCGATAAACGTCATCTCGAAAAATACGTAATTGAATACGTAAATATATGGAATGCACCAGAACTATATACAAAGCAAATTTGCGATATTCCGACCGTTTACCGCGTTGTTGATTTTATTTCCGATGACTGTTTTCGGTTAGAAAAAAATTAAAAAAAAATTTGAAAGTAAAAATTTGAAAGAATAAAAAGTTTTTTTTAAAAATAAAATTTGAATTAAAAAGTTTTTAAAAGTAAATATTTTTTTTGATAATTTTTTTAAGTTAATTTGTTAATTTTATTTTTTTCAAATTTTACGTTGATTGCGATTTTTTCCTCGCATCAATATATTCAATCAAACCGGAAACATTCGAGAATAAATGCCGACATCTATCGAAATTGTTTGCGCCTTTTTCGATCATTAATTTTGCGGCGCCGAATTGTTTACCATAACATGCGCCAATTAATGCGTTGTTAAAATCAGTTGCGCCTTTTTTGATCATCATTTCTATTATTTCGACATGTCCACCTAGACATGCCGCGTATAAACCACTATTCCAATCGGTTGCACCATGTGCAATCATTAAGTTTATAATTTCGATATTTCCACCAAAACATGCTCCGTATAAACCGTGTTCGAAATCTGTTGCACCTTTTTCGATAACTAATTCGATCAATTCGACGTTTCCGCCTTCGCAAGCTGCAGATAAAATCGAATTTAAATATTTTGTATTTAACATATTCGCAAGTCGTTCTGTTTTTTCTGTTTCTTGATTATTGTAATACATTATTGTCAAATAATCAAAACCCGAGCATGGAATTCCGGGCATTTCGATTATTAGTTTTGCAGTATTAACGTATCCTTTATGACACGCTTCATATAGGCAAGAGGTTAAATTTTTTGCGCCCTTTTCGATCATTTATTTTGCGGTTTCGACGCGATCATTATAACATGCACCTAGTAAACAGTCGTCGAAATTAGTCGCACCTTTTTCGATCATTAATTTCGCGACTTCGACTCGATCATTATAACATGCATTTAGTAAACCGTCGTTGAAATTAGTCGCACCTTTTTCGATCATTAATTTCGCGTCTTCGACACATCCTTTACGACATGCGTCTAATAAACCGTCTTCGACACGTCCTTTATAATTATGAGTAGTATCGACTTCTTGCATTTTCGAAAAAATCGCCGGAAAATATTTCAACAGTTATAATTTTTAGATTTTCAATTTTTATTTTTTTTTAAATCGTAATTTAAAAACTTTTTTTATCTTTTTTTAATTTAATAAATATAAATTATTAGACAATAAAAAAGATAAAATGGCAGAAATCATATTAGCAATTTTATTAGTTGTGTTGTTAGTTTATCTTTATTTTGTCATTCGAGAACGTGACAAAAATATTGCGGATATTCAAACGGAAATTGATGTACAATATGCAAAACTCAACGCGGCGATCGATGATGCCAAATCTAATATAACAATACTTCAAACACAATTAACCGCAGCTGAAACGGCTATTGCCACATATAAATCGGGTATAAATACAGCCAACGCGCGAATAGCCGATCTAATCGCGGAACGAGATACAATCGCAAAAACATATGCGGATGAATACGCGAAATTAGCCAAAATTGTTGAAGTGGCAAAGACAAAAATAATGGAATTAATCGAACGTCATGAAATTTTAATACGTGCGAAAGACAAAAATATCGCGGATCGTGACGGAAAAATACACGAAAATGCGGAAATTATCGCGCAAAAGAACGCGGAAATTATCGCGAAAAATATGATTATTGCGAATAAAATACGCGAAATTGAACGCATTTCAACTACAAATTTTGCGAAAAAATTACTCGTTGATCAACATGTTCCGATGTCAAATGCAAGCGCAAACTTCGATATGTCCATTTCCGAAGGACCTTGGCATCCCATGAATCCCGATAACGCGGGTAACAACGAATCGTGTTTACATATGCTCGAAAACGGTCTTTGGAACGATGCCCATTGCACAGAGTACGGAAAATATCACGGATTATGTCGAAAAGACGATGGTGAAATGATCGGTACAACCGGCAAATATTTCGGCAATCAACTCGACGAAATGACAAATGATTGTGCCGCACAAAACGCGACATTTTGGCGTCCAACAAACGCCGCTGAATTTCGCGCAGCCGCTGAATTGGCGAAACGCGAAAAATCGTGGTTTTGGTTGAATCCGGGACGAGGTATATATAACATTTGGAATTCAAATAGATTTGATGATTTTATGAAACGTTATAATAATGTCGTAAGTAAACCGATTTCGATAACGGATCCTTTATGGATGTCCGGACATCCTACATTTGGAAATAACGCGATATTAACCGCGATGTTACCATCCGGGTTTTGGGTAGAAATGCCAGCATCTAAACAATTACACGCACTTTGCGCATTTCCAGACGGAAGTTTTGCCTTAACTAACAATAAATACACCGGAAATGATTTAAACGGTATTATCGCAGAATGTGTATCGCGCCATGGACGCTATTGGAGACCAATTTCCGCGGGCGAAACGAGCGAAATTCGCGATTTGGTATCCGCTATATCAGAACCAATATGGATAAATTCGGGAGAAAATATTACAGATTTACACATTTTATCTGGCGAATTTACTTCGGCAAAATAAATTTTTACAAATAAAAAAGATTGGTGTTTTTCAAAAAACTATCTTATTTAATATATGTAATCGTATTCATAATAATACTTAACCTTTATACGCATATGTGGAGAGTATGGGCTTGCCCACCACCTATAAACGTCATGTGCAAGCAAAGCGGCCTTGACCATTCGGTGTGGTGGATAGCGCCACTGGCGTTGCACCAACGTAACGAGAAATTTCTTTATCATCGTCGACATCGGATTTCGGGATATCCCTTCCCAATTCCACGGATATTCTGGATGCGCTTCGACAAATTCCGGTGTAATATTCGAATTAGATGATAACCATGCCCAATCCCACGGATATTCGAGATGCCGCTCGACAAATTCCGGCGTAATATTCGGATTTTCGGATAAGCCCGTCCAATTCCACGGATATTCGAGATGCCGCTCGACAAATTCCGGCGTAATATTCGGCTTTTGGGATATCCCCTCCCAATTCCATGGACGATCGAGATGCGCTTCGACAAATTCCGGTGTAATATTCGGATTTTCGGATAAGCCCATCCAATCCCACGGACGATCGAGATGCCGCTCGACAAATTCCGGTGTAATATTCGGATTTTCGGATAAGCCCATCCAATTCCACGGATATTCTGGATGCGCTTCGACGAATTCCGACGTAATATTCGAATTTTCGGATAACCACAACCAATACCACGGACGATCGATATACCGCTCGACAAATTCCGGTGTAATATTCGGATTTTCGGATAAGCCCATCCAATGCCACGGATATTCGAGATGCCGCTCGACGAATTCCGGCGTAATATTCGGATTCCGGGACAAACACGTCCAATTCCACGGACAATCGAGATGCCGCTCGACAAATTCCGGCGTAATTTTCGAATTCTCGGATAACCAGGCCCAATCCCACGGATATTCGGGATGTCGCTCGACTAATTCGGGAGTAATTTTCGAATTAGATGATAACCATTCCCAATCCCACGGACGATCGAGATACCGCTCAACAAATTCCGGCGTAATTTTCGAATTAGATGATAACCACTTCCAATTCCACGGATATTCTGGATGCGCTTCGACGAATTCCGACGTAATATTCGAATTTTCGGATAACCACCTCCAATACCACGGACGATCGATATACCGCTCGACAAATTCCGGCGTAATATTCGGATTCCGTGATAACCATGCCCAATCCCACGGACGATCGAGATACCGCTCAACAAATTTTTGAAATCTACGTGCGACCGTCTTTGGTGGTTTAAACTGCGGCATTTTTTTAACGCGAAAATCGCTGTTATGTAATAAAGATAGTGATTTAATACTAGAAAATAAAAATTCATTTTTTTATATTATTGATTTATTGATAGTTAAAAAAATATGTGTAAATTATTTTTATAAAATAATTAGTAATGTAATATGTAATTGCTTGAAATTGGATTGAAAAAAATCTATTTTTGTATGTTGCGTAACACGATAAGTGAAAATTATAACATTTAATTTTTATTTTTTTTAATTTTTCTGACTAAAATATAATAAATTTTTTAAAAAATAAATTTCGAAGAGTTAAAATTAAAATAAAATGGAACAAAAAACTATTTTAATTGCGTTACTAATTATTTTTATTATATCAATTATCGTATATGTTTCGTCTAAAAAAGATAAATTTGACGATAGATACCCGATGTCTAATGTAGCGCCTGATCTTCGATATCTAGTTACGCCGTTGGGATTTCGCGATAAACTCGCGTCGAATGGATCCGTTTTACCCGATTTCGCCGATCAATCGACTCGCAAACCAATCTCATTAGTTAAAGTCGATAGCGAACACAATGCGGTAACAAATCGGTCAGCAAAAGAAGACGGTGTTAATTGGCGACCAATTGACGTAGAAAATTGGGCAGACTCTGCTGAAATAACGACTACCGATCGATACAAACTAAACCCGCAACCTGAAACACGTAGTATATGGTCGAAATGGCGACGTGACCGACATCGCGGAGATGAAGTTGGTCCGCCGATTTAAAAAATCTTAAAACTTTGAAAAAAGTTTTAAATAAAATAACTTTGAAAATTCGAAGAATTAAAATTTAATAAAAATCTAAAACAAAAAAATAAAAAAATCACGCATTGAGTAAATTCAAAAGATCACTCGAAATCAGGTGTTGCGTTTCTCGCTCAAATATTTCCACATCTGATGTCGCCTTCAGTTTAAGAGTCCTCACTGTACGAGCCGAAAAATTCAGATTACTGTAACCATATCGATTAAGTATTCTCAGCAATTTGTAATCGATTTTACCACGCGATGCGTAGTAAATACACGTGTCGCCATCAAAATCCCAAAAGTTTTCAAATAATAATTCAAGTGCGTCATACATGCGATGTTTACACGTAATAAGTGCTCCAAATTCCACGAAATTCGACGCAACACCCATATATCGCTTGATCAGTTCGACATTTCCCACACGACACGATTCCGCAAAAGCCAACGAAGCGCTGTACGGACCAGACTCCTCTAATTCCTCAATACGCGCAATATTGTTGTTCCGTATCGCACGCATGATACACGCATTTCTCGTAACAACATCAATCGTAGTAAAATTGTACCGGCGATTCGAATCAATTGCATCAAAGGCGTGAAGATCAATCCATGGATAACGTTTACCCAATACGTTGAATACGCAACAGCTTCGAACAAAATCGCGTATTAGTGGACACATCTCTGCTGGACATATACGCGAAAAATCATACCGCCTTGTTTGCGAAAAATCGCCGCAAATTAGCGTAAATATCGCGTCGTAGTTGCCGTAAATGCACGCGATATTAAACGCTTGACCAATCGTATCGGCTCCTAAAATTAACATCTTTCGTAGTACACGAATGCAATTGGTCGCAGATGCGATAATAAGACCGTCGTCTATAACATAACGACGAATTTTTGGTATCGGTATCGGTATCGATTTTTCAAAATCACGATACGTAAAAACGTATCGATCGAAATCGGGCATACATGCGTATTTATCACCGCATGATTCGTAAAAATCTTCCACAGAAATCGCGAATTGTTCGTCTTTTTTTGTCACCTTAAACGTCGATTGAAACGTTTGAATAATCCTTTCGATGGCCCAACTCATTTTATATACGATTTAAGGGCAAAATAATTTTAAAGATACTGGCCGATATAAAAATCATTTTTTTTTAAACTTTTTTTTAAAATTTAAAATTTGAAATTATCTTTTTCACTTTAACAATAATAAAAATATTAAAAAAAATTATCTTATTTAAAAAAAAGCAAAAAAAATGTCTATAATTACAACGCAAAATGATAATTTAACTAAAAATTTTATTAACGCATGCAAAACTGATAACATCGAATTCGCAAAATTTCTAATCGAAAATGGTGCAAAAAATTTCGATCTTGGATTATATCTAGCATCTAAATATGAAAGTATTGATATTGTAAAGATAATGATTGAGTACGGAGCTACTGAATTCGATTGGGGTTTATATGGCGCTTGTGAAGTCGAAAGTATTGAAATCGTAAAATTAATAATTGAGCATGGAGCTACTGATTTCGATCGGAGTTTACACTTTGCATGTGAAGCCGGACATAACGAAATAGCGAAATTGTTAATTGAGCATGGAGCTACTGATTTCGATTTTTGTTTACGCACAGCATGTAGTAAAGGACACATTGAGTTAGCAAAACTACTAATCGCAAAAGGTGCAACCAATTTCGATTGCGGATTATACCAAGCATGCATATATGGATATATCGATTTAGCGGAACTTTTAATTGCGAAGGGTGCAACCAATTTTGATGGCGGATTACGTAATGCATGTATATATGGACATATCGAAATCGCAAAACTATTAATCAAAAATGGAGCAACTAATTTCGATGATGGATTATATATTGCGTGTCGATTTAAACACATTGAAATCGCGGAATTAATGATTGTATATGGCGCAACTGATTTTGACGGTGATTTGCGTATTGTGTGCAAAAATGGATGTATCAAACTCGCAAAATTACTAATCGAAAATGGCGCAACCGATTTTGACGGTGGTTTACGTGGCGCATGTAGACATGGACATATCGGAATGGCAAAATTTATAATTAAACAAGGTGCAACCGATTTTGACGGTGGTTTGCGTAAAACATGTAAGATTGGAAGTATCAAACTCGCAAAACTATTAATCGAAAAGGGAGCAACCGATTTTGATGGCGGTTTGCGTATTGCGTGCAAAAATGGATGGATTAAAATAATGGAACTATTAATTGAAAAAGGTGCAACCGATTTTGATGGCGGTTTGCGTATTGCGTGCGAAAATGGATATATTGAAATAGTGGAACTATTAATCGAAAACGGTGCAACCGATTTTGATGGCGGTTTACGTATTGTGTGCGAAAATAACTGTATTGAAATAGTGGAACTATTAATCGAAAACGGTGCAACCGATTTTGATGGCGGTTTACGTATTGTGTGCAAAAATGGATGTATTAAAATAGTGGAACTATTAATTAAAAACGGTGCAACCGATTTCAATGGCGGTTTGCGTGCTGCGTGCGAAAATGGATGGATTAAAATAGTGGAACTATTAATTGAAAACGGCGCAACCGATTTTAACGCTGGTTTGCGTGCTGCGCGTGAACATGATCATATTAAATTGGTGAATTTAATGATTAAAAAAGGCGCAAATGATATTAATTAAAAGTTTTAAATTTTTATTTTCAATTAAATTTAAAAACAAATTATTTAATTTATTATTTTTAAAAAATATAAATTAAGCTAAAATGACGATTAAAAATAACGCAATTTATCTTAATGAAGATTTACTTTTAGCATGTCGATGCGGCAATATCGATAACGTAGATTTTTTAATAAAATCGGGAGCTACTGATTTAAATGGCGGACTACGTATGGCATGTTTATTTGGAAATATGGAAATCGCAAAATTTTTAATAGAATCGGGAGCAACTGATTTTAATTTCGGAGTACATTCGAAATGTAACGATAAATATTACGAGATCTCGACTATATTTCGTAGAAATAAAGTAACTGATTTTGAGGACGAATTATGTATGGCATGTCAACATGGATATATAGAAATCGCGAAATTATTTATCAAAAAAAATATAAATTTTGATAATCCAAAATATCCTGCGGATGAATGTACCGAAATTATAAAAATATTGATCAAAGGCAAAATAGCTGAATTTGCAAATAATTAAATGTCAAACCTAATAATTAAATTTTAAAAAATCAAAATTTGAATATAAAATTTAAGTAAAATAAAAATTAAAAAATTAAACTTTAAAAATAAATAAAATGGATAATTTAAATAAATATTTTATTAAAGCGTGCGAAACTGGACAAATTAAAGTTATAGAATCTTTGATTAAAAATGGCGTAGTTGTTAACTTTAATGACGGATTATTTAACGCATGTCTTACTGGTCGTATCGAAATAATAAAAATGTTGATTGAAAATGGCGCTACCGATTTTAACTCTGGACTATATGCAGCATGTAGCCGCGGTTATATCGAAATCGTAAAATTAATGATCCAAAAAGGTGCAACAGGTTTCAATGGTGGTTTATGTATAGCACACGATGCGAATTATTCCGAAATAACGAAATTGTTACTTGAAATAGGCGGATTGCGTATCGCATGTATAAGTGGACGTGTTGAAGATGTAAATTACGTTATTGAAAATGGCGCCACCGATTTTAACGCGGGATTACTCATCGCATGTAGTCACGGATATATTGATATTGTAAAATTAATGATTAAAAACGGCGCCACCGATTTTAACGCAGGTTTGCGTGCTGCGTGTGAAAATAAAAATATTGATATTGTAAAGTTAATGATTGAAAACGGCTCCACCGATTTTAACACAGGATTATTTACCGCATGTAGTCGCGGATATACTGATATTGTAAAGTTAATGATTGAAAAGGGCGCCACCGATTTTAACTCGGGATTACTTATAGCATGTAGTCACGGATATACTGATATTGTAAAGTTAATGATTGAAAAGGGCGCCACCGATTTTAATGCGGGTTTGCGTGCTGCGTGTGAAAATAAAAATATTGATATTGTCAATTTGTTGACTGATAAAATTAATACATAAAATGCAAAAATTGTTTTTTTTTATTTTTTAACTTTTTGTTTTTTTTATTTTTTAACTTTTTATTTTTTTTTATTTTTTAACTTTTTATTTTTTTTATTTTTTTTAAATTTTAATTTTTTTCGATTTTTTTTATTTTTTAATTTAAACGACACGAATTGATGGACCGGATGTTTCGGCAAACCCTATAACAAAGCGAATCCACCAAAAACTATCCGTTATAGTTGGCTCGTTATTAATTGGTCCATATAATGGCCATCGTAACCAAAAATGCGTATTTGTTGCAGTTTCACTCGAAATAACGTCTGGTTCAAATGTCGCAGTTTTATCGCGAATCGATTGCGCGTAGTGACTCGATTCGATATCGACTGCTGGTAACGTAACTGGTGGTTGATAATATCCCGTATTTAAATCCGGATCGGTCAACGGTACGACGAATAATGCGTGAGGTGATTCCGGTATACGATCCGTTTTTAATACACCATTTTCAGTTCCATCAATTAACGTCGAATGAATTTCGATTCGTCCAGCCGCTCGTTCCGATAAAAATGCCGATGTGTAGTCCATAGCCTTTATCGGCGCAATCGCAACTCCTCCCGTTATTAAATTCGGATCCGTATCATTTAGCGCAAAATCGCGATATCCAAAACCAAGAAATAGACCGAGTGAATCATACGTATTAAAACGAATCATTTCGGTCGGATCGTCCGACGTTACGGTCCATCTGACACCCACAGTGACATCTGCAGCAGTCGCAATTGTATACGTTGTCCCAGTTGTACTTAATGCGGTGATGATTGCGGATATAAACGTACCTAAACCCGCATTTGTAGCAACGGGATTTGGACCAATTCCGTACGGATTTGCTTGCGGTAGACGATCTGAAGCCGCTAATTCCGGTATAAAAATATCAACGGATGTCGTTCCATCATCTGTTTCTATGACTACGTGATTGTTACCAACACCGAAAAATGCGTTAATTAACGATGAATTTAATGTATTTGGTACCGGAAAATCGATGTGTGCATCGAGTAATTTTACAGTTTTTGGTACGCGTTCGAACACCGGCAGTGCTAATGTGATGTACGAAAAATGTCCAATAGTGATGGAATTTCGACTGTCCGCAACTACTTCGATCGTGTCGACGATACTCATTTTTTTTAAATTTTACTGTTTAACTTATTTTTTTTTAATTTTTTTTTAATTTTTTTTTAATTTTTTTTTAAACTTATTTTTTTTTAATTTTTTTTTAAACTTATTTTTTTTATTTTTTTTTAAAATTTTTTAAAATTCTGAAATTTATAAAATAGTAACTAAATTTATTATTTATAATATTATTTAAAAAAGTATATTAAATTTCATTTCTTCGAAATTTCAATATTGTTAAAATAAATTTCTTATAGAAAACTTTTAATAAAAAATTGAAGTTTAAAAATTTAAAAAAAAATAAAATGGATCCATCAGTTGTACCAACAACAGCCGCTATTAACACGTTTTTCACTAATATCGCAGGTGCGTCTAATCGTTATATTTGGTCAAATGACGAATTAATTTGGGAAGTTAGTTGGTTACCAGGTCGAACAGCAAAATGGATATCGGATAATTTATATCGTTTAATCGACTTTTCTGGTGGTGGTGCCATTGCAAATGTACGCGATACACCCGCTTTAGGTGTTAGATCGCCAGTAACATCTACATGTCGGTTATTGCAAGCCGGTGTAGCGACTAGACGATATGTCCGTGGATGGCTCGGACCTCCACCAAAAAAAGTCAATTCGTATTTGCCATATACAACCGCAACATTAAATGGTTGGACTAGATTATACGAACCGGCGTTAGGTGTACAAGTCGTTATGGAATTACAATATTTAACCGGAAAAATAATTAATGGTACCTATCATCAATATCAAACGACTGGTGAAGTTTATTCGGATGAAACGTACGCAAACGGCCTCGAAAATGGCGCATTTGTTTGGTATCATCCACCTCCAAATGATGCACAAGCACAATGGACTGCAACGTATGTAAATGGACTTATTCAAGGTACTCTTAGTGAATACGATATTTTCGGAGGATTATTGAATGCTTATACCGTTATAGATAGCGTAATTCAACCGTAAATTTAAATGATTCGTAGTGGCGGTACGGTAGTTTCGCTAAAGTTAGCAGTAAAGCGCATCGCCCAACTCGACACAAATGAATTATTGATTGGAACGCCAGATTTAAATTTTAGCCAAAAGTATATGTTTTGACTCGTATCACTCGGAAGCGACAACGGTGTATATACGCTAATTTTTTGCGCCATTTGTTGCGATAAACGACTATTTTCGACATTTTTATATGCGCAAACTGGATTTTCCGAAAAATTCGCGATTGAACCATATGGTGTGAAAAATAATACACCGTCATTTTTTGCGATATAATTTACGGCATCCGGTATTATAACTTTATTCGATGACGAATACGCGATATCCGACTTTATTAATGCGTAACCGTCATCCGTAAGTGGATTATGCACCGTAAAATCCGGTTTTAATACTACAGAGTATATTGGTAATTGCGTAACCGTATAATCAGCCGGTCCAAATCCGAGTAAATCACCAATCGTATCAAATGTATTGAAATTAATACGAACTTCTTGTCGAGCGTCTTCGATAATAGAGAATCGGCCACCGCCAGAAAAAGTCGCCCATGATACGGTAAATACGTAACCAGCTGGTGCATGTAAATTCAAATGATTTTGAATAAAAGTTGCAAATTGCGCATTTGTTGCAGGATTAGGACCAACACCTGACGCGTCGGTAGCTGGTAATGTTGCAGGTGCTAATGTTTTTGTTAACGTCGGAAAGAATACGTCCACAGATGTTGTACCATCGGCCGTTTCAATTACAACGTGATTATTTCCAATATTTGCGTCGGGTGAAATTGTACGTGTCATAATACCGACAGGAACTGTTAATACTGCATCGAGTAATTTTACGGATTTTGGAGCTTTTGGCATAATCAAAGGCGAGATAGGGATATTAAACCCGCAAAAACCACCAGTTGCGGTATGCCTCGAATCGACTACCATTAAACGACTATCGATTAAACTCATTTTTATTTTATTAAATTTTCTTTTTTTTAATTTTTAAACATTCTTATTTTTAACTTTTAAATTTTTAACTTTTAAATTTTTTAACTTGACTTTTTTTTAATTTTTAAACATTCTTATTTTTAACTTTTAAATTTTTAACTTTTAAATTTTTTAACTTGACTTTTTTTGTTTTAATTCAATTTTATTTTGGTCTTAAAAAATATAAACCATTTTTGTATTTATTTTTAAAAAAATTAATTATATTTTTTTTGAGAAATTTACTTTTTAACTTTTAAAAAAAAATTGCAATTTTTAATTTTTTCAATTTTGAATTTTTATTTTATTATAAATAAATTTTTTTTCATATCAAAACTCTGTTTATGTTTTATATATATTTTGCCATTTGGCTGTTGATGATATTTGGAAATATGTTTTACAAATCGAAAAGATTCTATAAATCGGCGAATAATTGTAATAGCCCATTTTTGACGCATTACTTCGCGAATAAAACGAATAGCTGGAGTAAAACGTCGATCGTGTAACTTTTTTGCAGCTTTAAGATATTCTATTAATTTTGGAATATTTAACGCGATACATTCATCGAAATTATTTGCTCCGTGAGTGATCATCATATTTGCTAGCTCGACTTGTCCGCCGTAACAAGCGCCACATAAACCTCGATTCCAATCCGTAGCACCGTGAGTGATCATCATATTTACTAATTCAACATGTCCGCCTTGACAAGCACCGAATAAACCACGATTCAAATTAGTGGCGCCACGCGCAATCATCATATTTGCTAGCTCGACTTGTCCGCCGTAACAAGCACCACATAAACCTCGGTTCCAATCCGTGGCTCCATAAGCGACCATCATATCAACTAGTGCGACGTGTCCGCCGTAACAAGCACCGTATAAACCTTGGTTCCAATCAGTGGCGCCGCGCGCAATCATCATATTTACTAATTCAACGTGTCCACTTGTGCAAGCACCATATAAACCTTGGTTCCAATCAGTGACACCGCGCGCAATCATCATATTTGCTAGCTCGACTTGTCCGCCTGCACAAGCACAACATAAACCTCGGTTCCAATCCGTGGCTCCATAAGCGACCATCATATCAACTAGTGCGACGTGTCCGCCGTAACAAGCACCGTATAAACCTTGGTTCCAATCAGTGGCGCCGCGCGCAATTGCAGTATTTACGGCGCTTATATCGCCGTTTATACAGGAGATGTGTAAATTTTTATTTGTGTTATCGGTCATTTTTTTAAATTTTTTAAATTTAACTTTGATTTTTAACTTTTTACAAAATTTTTAGATTTTAATTTTTGAATTTATTTTTTAAATTTAACTTTGATTTTTAACTTTTTACAAAGTTTTTAGATTTTAATTTTTGTATTTTTAAATTCAATTTTAATTTTTGTATTTATTTTTTTTTAGATTTTAACTTTTTGTATTTATTTTTAAATTCAATTTTAATTTTTGTGTCTTGAAAAAAATATAAACTATTTTTATTTTTGCTTTTTTACTTCGATTTTTTTTTAGATTTTAATTTTTGTATTTATTTTTTTTAGATTTTAATTTTTGTATTTTAACTTTTTGTTTAAAACTTTTTAAAAAAAAGTTTTAAGATTTTAATTTTTTAACTTTTTGATTTTAACTTTTTGATTTTAACTTTTTGTTTAAAACTTTTTGATTTTTATCTCGCCGTTGTAAATATTTGATTAACTTCGCAATAATCGACGTAGAGATTTCGAGCAGTTACACCAGACGTTTTATATATATGAAATTGTGGTGTTAAAAACTGCGTTAAACCGACGGGAATATTCGTAATCGTTGTTGCAACTAGTGTTTCAGCCGTCGCAATTACGCCGGCAAGATTGCGCGATTGAATATAATATAATACCTGTGTACCAGCCGCATTAATAACGATGCGGAATCGGTATAATAAATTAGCCGAAACGACGGGAAATCCGGCTAATGACGAATCGACAATTGTACTCGTTCCACCTGCCACGCTATACGATTGCCAATATGTGGATGTTACACCGTCGTCGAAGCGGAAAAATACGCCATTTGTTGGTAACGTATTTGTTACGGTATTTGCAAGGCCGATGCGCGCAACGGAGGTTTGTCCAACCACTCCAACAGCGTCTAAATAAATTAACGATTCGAATACGGTTGCACCATTACCTAGTCGTAAAACACCTATAGAATTTTTATGCAACGTGATATATCGATTTATTGTCGAAACATTCAACGCAACGATACCGGTACTCGCAACGGTATTACTTATCGGTGCGGTTTGCGTTATTGCGCCACCGGCTGAAGCAGTTGTACCCCACACAGTATCGCCATACGGAGTCGTACCGCCTCCAAAATCATCGATTAAAACGTACGCCAAACGCGGATTAATAGCGCCGTTCGTAGTCCACACGGGAAGTCCACCGACCGCGGTCAACACTTGCGTTTCGGTTCCGATTGGTAACCGCGTTGTTACGCCACCGACACGTGCGACTAAATCACCATTCGTTGTTAACGGATCGACATATCCACCAGCTGCGTTTACCCACGACGTATTTCCCGCACCATCCGTTTGTAAAACTTGTGTGGGATTTCCCGCATTTATTGGAAGCGTAAACGTATAATTCGCGGTTGCAGCGGTTGCTAAAGCGGTATTATTCGCATCAGCAGCGGTATATAACGTTACTGTTCCGGAATTGTGAACGCCAATTGAACCGGATTCAAACGCGCCACCAGCTGATCTAGCGACGATAGTAGACGCAGTATTAGTATTAGTTGCCGCATCTAATTTCGTTTTGTCCGCACCAGTCATAAAACCCGATGCACCACCCGCGATAACAGCGGCATGTAGCGTACCATCTGTTTGCGCGCCATGAGCGTGAACGTGATCAGAGCGCGAAAATGACGCAGCAACACCAATCGCATTTGCTGTTGCAACGGTAACTGGCGCTGCTACCGTGAGCGCATCGGCACCACCGGGTAGATGTCGCGCAGCATGTGCGGATACGTCTACACCATCGACTAAATTAACATTTACGACGTTATTTCCACCAATGTCGATGTCGCCGGTTAACGCACGAGCTCCCGATGTTAATAAATATTGCGTATGAACATCACCAACCGCTAAATTTAATAGACTATTATGATCCGCTGAAGCAGTAGCGCCTTCCGCACGAAAACTTAACGTTGGTCGTATATCGCGAAAACGAGCAGCCGGTAATGTCACATCGCCGTTTGTAACAATTACGCCGACACAAGCGCACACGTTTTCCGTAAAAAACGACGGTGCTGCAGGTAATGCACCCGTTTGCGCTGCAAGTTCGGATGCGAATAACTCTTGAGCATACACAAACAAATACGCTTGAGCCGCGCCGTCATTTACGACATAAATCGCGTGCTTCGCCCAATTTGGCGCAATAGCCGGAATCGCCTGTAACACGCCACTAGCATCGTCATAAAATATCGGAATATCCGTGAAAGCCGCACTACGTGTCCAAATACCGCCACCGGCGCGATAAAATGGGAGTAATGAAATCGCAGTTCCGGAAGTTGGTGCGTAATTATGCGTTGCAAAATAGTACGATCCGCTCGATATATCGATCTTCATATTCGCCCCGTTACTCGTTCCGATTAAACCACTACTCACGATTGAACCAAACCCATCACGTGAAGTTACGTCTAATTGCGACGCGGTATTAGTAGCATCCATTAACGTATTTTGCCGATATATAATTACAGCTGCGTTACTACATATGGCACCGATAAATACGGTCAATATACGATTTGGTTGCGATGCGGATGATTGCAATGTGCCAGTATTGTCGACGTAAAGATAACGAAAATCGTTTGCTGCTATTGTATATGTTTGTTGCACCCATGTTACATATTTCAAGTAATTTTGTGGCGAATGTGTTACAATACAATAACCTGTTCCGGCAGCAACTGTAGCGTCTAAACCAACCGTAGTTATAGCGCCACCGGTAATTACTCCGGTATTTGCGCCTAATTGAAGTTGCGACGTAACATTTGTTGCGATGGCAAAATCATGTCCCTGTATTAAATTACCGGTTATTAATGTACCAGTACCCGCATAATCCGCGGTATTAAACGATACCAACTCACTCGCACAAGTTATCGCGGATAAATCCGCAGTGGTCGCAAATGAACCTTCTGCGGTAGGATGTTGAATATCAATAGCCGCAGTGCAATTATCGATTAAACCACCAGCGACGCGAACTTCGCCGGCAGTTCCGGTGTTCTGAACGTATACGCCGCGCGCGAAATTTTCGACTATCGAATTAATCATATGTAAATGTGCGCCATTATATACGGTTACACCACTTCCCGCGTGTGTTACGCCAACTTTATTAATAGTTGCGCTATCTAATTCGAGTGTCGTGTTGACACCAGTTGCGGTTACGAAACTCGTTAATGACGCTGCGGTCACAATATCTGCCGTTATATAATGAACACCACAAAATGTCGCGTTCACCCCATTATCGGTTACGTATAATAAAACAGTTGCATCCGCATTATTAGACATACATACGTCCGATAATTCGATGTTGCTGATACCAACTGAAGAAGTTTGATAAATGCCATAATACGAATTACCGCTAAAACGCACACCGCGAATACGAAAACACTCGTACCACCTCCGGCGTAATATACGTCGGCAAAACCCGCACCAGTCACACCAGTTACGGAAACATCGATCAATTCCGATGATATCGCACCCGATATTAAATGCGCATTCACATTATTTGCCTGAATAGTTGTAGAGCTATGACCAGCTCCAATTATGTGAACATAAGATTTCATTGTAATCGGATTTTCGACATAAATTCCGGGACCAACTGATACGATATACGGATTTGTGCTCGAATTATCGGTAATCGCGTCGACTGCCGATTTTATCGACGTATATTCGCCACCACGTTTTGCGACAGTTACAATGTTTGCGTCTTCATTTGTAATAAAAAATGTCGAGCCGGTCGCGATAATAGTTTTTGAACCTTCACTATACCCGTCAAAATATCCGGAAGTTGTTGCGGATTGAATATTAATATTACGTGTGTTATTCGTAAAAATTGCGCCACTTACCGCGACGTATGCGTTTGCGCCCAAATTAGCGGAATATATACAGTCAGCATATTGAACTGCGGTAAATGCTTTAATAAAATTCTGTGAACTATTTGTTGCGTAATATGCGGTACCCGTTGTGGATTCGCCTTTAAATACGACGGTAGCCGCAGAAGTTAACGCGTTTGCGCCACTTGTATAGATACCGTATGTTGGGTTTGTTAACGTAGCGGGCGAATACATCGTAAATGCGATAATATTTGTTAAAAGTTCGTTTCCGGTAGACGATGCGGAAATACCTGTTGTCGTAATATCGTACATCGTAACGTGTTCAATGATGATTGATGAATCAGTTGTTGTAGCAGATACCGCAATCCCTACCGCTACACGATCAATAACAATGTTAAATATATGTGAATCAACTCCGATATTTACGGCGGATATTGCGGTAACACCTGCATAAGGTGGTGTCGCATTTTTTAACATTAAATTTTTTACACCGGAATTACCGGATAAATTTACGATAGTATGTGCACCATTTGGCGTAATATTTGTCGCATCGTGATCTGTACCCTGTAAAATAACGTATTGCGGTATTGTTAATTCCGGTTCGGAATATGTACCAGGCCATACCAAAATACGATAATATTGCGTTGCGGATGGCGTAGCATTCGCATTAATCCATGTTATCGCATTTGATACGCTACTAAATTCTCCAGTTAAAGGATCCTTTTTAACATTAACTGTATAGATTTCGCCGGTATTTGCCGATGGCACCGCTATTGGTAATGGCAATGGTATTGTCGACATTTTTTTTAATTTTTAACTTTTAAATTTTATCTTTGAAATTCATTAAAAAATTTTAATCTTAAAAAATTTCGTTTAAAAATTTTAATCTTAAAAAATTCAGTAATATTTTTTTCGATTTTACTTTTACTTTTTTTATTTTTATTTTTATTTTTATGTTTACTTATTTTTTTTAAAACATTATTAAATATATGTATATTAAAAATCGAAAAAAATAAGAAAAAAATGAAAAAAATAGTTCTGAGCCATTGTTTTCTTAGGCAGCTTAAAAAATGAATATTCTAAATCTACCAACTGATCTGATCTGGTTAATTGCGCAACGAGTTAACTCGGATTCGGTATTATCGTTTGCGCTAGCACACTCACGTTTTTATGATGTCGTTGACAAAACCGCAAAAAAGTACACGATTGCTACTATTGCGACGTTGACGCGAGATTCGCATAGTCAACGTTTTATCAAAAAGCAAAAAGATGTCGTCAAAAATCGCGCGGCTTATTACGCGGCTAAACTCGGTGATTTATCCGCGTGTCGAATGCTTACGCGTTACGGAGCCGACGATTATGATCATATCTTATGTTTTGCTGCTTTTAACGGACATCGCGACGTTTGTGAATTTGCGAGATTGAAAGCAAACGCAAAAGCGATTGAAATGATGTTAGTGTACGCAACTAATGGCGATCAAGAGTCGATGTGCTATCTCGCAAAAAAATGGGGTGCTAAGAATTTTGAGAACATGCTCAAGATTGCTGCAAGTAACGGTAATTTACATTTATGTCATGTAGCAATCAATTTTGGTGCTGTTGATGTAGACAAAATGCTGCAATTAGCTGCGGAAAATGGTCATGAATCACTTTGCAAGCACGTTATCGAATTATACGGCGATCTCATTGATTTGAATTATATGCTGACTGGTGCAGCTAAAGGCGGATATCCGTCGCTATGTACGTTAGCTATCGACAACGGTGCGGATGACGTAAATAGTATGCTCGCATGGGGTGCACGTTCAAAAAAACCGAAAATATGCGCGATGGCTATTCGTCTCGGTGCGACCGATTTTACGACGTTTTTGGAATGGGCGAAGTTAGGTGGCGATGAAAAAATAATCGATTATGCGAATGAATTAGTGTTGTTTGAGGCGTCGCGAACGTAATTTTTTTTGGTTTTTTTTATTTTTTTTATTTTTTTTGGTTTTTTTCAATTTAAAATTTTATTTCTTTATTTTTTTATTTCTTTTTTTTATTTTTTTTATTTTTTATGAATGTTTTCATTAACGAAACGAATTAACGCTGTCAAAGTTTCTGATAATGTACTTAATTCTTGGCGTAAAACGGTATTTTCGTTTCGAAGTGTGATCATTTTATTGTGAAAGTCGAGTACTTCGTTTTGGTATGTGATAACTTGCGTTTTGTAACTATTGACAACAGTAATAATCTCATCTGTATCTTTTGGGTGAAGATCGACAATTTCAAACTTGTCTGTTCTTTGTCTTTTATTTCTTTTATTTCTTTTATTTTTTGGTTTGAAAGTTTTATCTTTTTTATTTTTTGGTTTGAAAGTTTTATCTTTTTCCGATGTATTGTCTTCAAAATCGGGATCATCATCTTCAAAATCGGGATCATCATCTTCGAAATCAGATTCATCATCTTCGAAATCGGATTGGTCTTCAGATTCAACGTATTCGGGATCGTCATTTTCACGAGAAATTGGTTTTTTACGAGACCTACAGCGTTTTTTTGGTGCGACTCGCACAGCATCGTGGATCATTTTACGAAATTCGTCATCAATCTTCGGTACGTCAACCGTGATGTTATCGGGATCCACACGTTGTTGCAAATGTTTTATACATTTCGTAGATCCATCTTCTGCATATTCCATACAATCATCCACTTCGCAATAAATACGGCCAATCGGAACTTGCCATTTAACATTATGTATCGCACAACGCGTCGGCAACTTACCGATAAAACGAAAAATCGCGGTATTATCACAATCAACAATGTTACATTTCGGTAACGTCATTTTTTGCGGTGTAACATCGTGTGGATCACAATACAAACCAGTTACATTTTTAAACGGATTCGTTTCCGTTATGCTGTGACAATTTTTCGACATACATTTATGTTTTGGAACAAACTTTGCGTTTGCTGGACGATGGTTACCGCAAAAATACCGATCTTTAAACTTCCACAATGCAATTCTCTTACATCTTCCGCACCGTTCATTTCGCTGCATTTTTATAGTTTTTAATAATGTAATAATTAATAAAAATGGTGAATTGCTGCCTTTAATATACAATTTTTAAAAAATCAATTTTCTTTTTTTCTCTTTTTATTCGAAAACTTGCTGCGAAAAGTACAGAAATTCCATTCAAAAAACGGTCGTTTTTACTCGAATTTTACGCCTAATTCGAGGTTTTTTTAGTTATTTTCGCTCGTTTTTGTGCTCGTGTACAAATTTTTTCGTCATCATTTGTGTCAAAATATTTGTGAAAATATTCTTTAATATCCATTTTGTCAAACATGGTAACTTTCAAATATTCAGATTGAATGACCAAATGAAATTCGCATATTGTAGTCGTGCTTGATTCTGTTTCGTTCATACAATCGCCAACTTTGCAACATCCGGTTCCGATTCGAACCTGATTGATAAAATTATGTTTATCGCAACGTGTCGGCGATTTACCGATAAATCGAAATACCGCAGCGGCGCGACAGTCTGAGACTTGACATTTTGGTAATGTTAAATTTTGCGGCGCATCATGTTTGATGCAATATAATCCGGTCGTATCATTTCTTGGGTTAGTTTCAACGATAATATGACAACCTTTTGTTACACATTTATGTGTCGGTAAAAATTTCGCTTCCGATGGATGACATCCGTTACAATAATATCGCTCTTCAAACGTCCACAACGCAAGGCTTCCGCAAATTTCGCAAAGTTTATTACGCGGCATCTTTATTTTTGAACGAAAAATTGTTGTTTAATGGCTATTATTTTTTATTATTTATCTTTTTTTATTTAAACACTTTCAATTTTAACAACAGGTGTATTTTTTACACCAGCTGCGATATCTTCGTCAGCTTCTTCGGTATCTGATTCGTATTTTGGCACGCAACAACCAAAAACGACGCGAGTTTTTTCCTGAGGTACACGAACAATGACGAGTTCCTTTTCACCCGATTTTATTTCGCGGATATCGTCGTCACTTACGTGATTTGGTCCAAGATCATGTATTAATTTTGTATATCTTTTATCGGCGATTTTCGCATCACGTTCTTTTTTCTTATCCAATTCGACTTCATGAGCTAAAACAAGACTACGATAATGTTTAACAACCGTATGACTAATATTACTGCTATCCATTAGTTTTAATACATCTCGATCAAATTCCGATGGAAGTGTTAAACGTCGTAACGCATTACTAAACAATAACACGTGTTCCGGTGGCGCAGTTTTTTCGAGTTTTTTGAGATCTTCATTTATATCGTCTATTTCACCGGCAAATTCTTCGGTAGAAATAATTTCCCATTGTATTGTTTTAAGTTTTTGTACTATTTCGGAATATTTTATTTTTGATTCTTTAATATTGGAATCTAAAGAACCGAAATCAAATATAATATCGAAAATACCGATTACAGAACCAAGTAAGATTGATACAAACGCAATACCAACACACCATTTTGCCGCAACTGGATCATCTAATGTAACAATTAATATTAAAAAACCTGCAACAAGTAATTCGCATATAATACGCAACATACGCATAATGCTATTCCATTTTTGCACTATATTACCGTATTGATCGAGTACGCTAAATACCGTGTTTGAGTGCCACCACAAACCATTTACGGTTTGTTTACGATTTTTAATTTCGCTATCCGACATTTTTAGTTATAAAATTTTAAAAATTCAATTTTAATAAAATTATAATTAAAATATTAAATAAATAAATATTAAAAATGCGGATAAATTTAATTGAAAATTTAAAATAATTTTTATAGAAATCAAAAAAATAAAACTTTTTTTAAAACTAAAAAATAAAGCCAAAAAAAACTTAAATTTAAAAAACTTAAATTTAAAAATCTTAAATTTTTGTGTTTTGATTTTAAAGATTATTTAATTTTAAAGTTTTTAATATTTCATAAATTTTAGTTTAAATTGGTAAATTTAAAAGTTTTAAGATTTTAAGATTTTAAGTTTTTCAAAATGTTCGAGACTTTGTCGATAACGTAGACCATTTGGAGGTGCATACGCTAATTCACGCCATAATGGATACGTACCTCGCCACCATAGTTGTATTCGCTTTGCGTTATGCATTCGCACAATAAAACGACGCAACATACGAATTATTGGCACCGCTTTCGCATCGTGTAGTTTCCGTTGTGCTTTAATGTATTCTTCCATATTTCGACTACCATAATAGAGCTTTGCGTCCCAATTCCAGTCAGTAACACCGCGATCGATCATCATATTAGCAAGTGTGACATGTCCGCCATAACAAGCACCACGTAACCCCCAATTCCAATCAGTAGCGCCGTGCGCGATCATCATTTTCGCTAACTCGACTTGTCCGCCTTCGCAAGCGTAATGTAAACCACAGTTCCAATCGGTGGCGCCATGCGCGATCATCATATTCGCTAGCGTGATATGACCATATTCGCAAGCACCACGTAACCCCCCATTCCAATCGGTGACACCGTACGCTATCACTAGTTCCGCTGTTGCAACATGTCCGCCACTACAAGCTGCGAATAAGCATCCACCCCAATCCGTAGCACCGTGCGCGATCATCATATTCGCTAGCGCGACGTGTCCACCATAACAAGCATTATATAAACTCCAATCCCAATCAGTAGCGCCGCGATCGATCATCATATTTGTTAGTCCTATGTGTCCACCAATGCAAGTACAGTGTAAACCTCCGTTCCAGTCAGTAGCACCGCGATCGATCATCATATTAGCTAACGCGACGTGTCCACCTTCGCAAGCGCCGAATAAGCCTTGGTTCCAATCCGTGGCACCGCGAGCAATCATCATATTCACTAACGCGATGTGTCCACTATAACAAGCACCATGTAAGCCCTGGTTCCAATCCGTGGCACCGCGCGCGATCATCATATTCACTAATTCGACGTGTCCGCTATAACAAGCCCAACATAAACCATCGTTCCAATTCGTAGCACCGTTTGCGATTGTAATATTTGCTGAGTCAACGTCTCCTTTTTTACAGGCGACGCGTAAATCTCTATTTAGATAAGTCATTTTGTTTAAAACTTTTTAAAAAATTTTAAGATTTTTTGATATTTATATATTTTCGTTTTCAATTTTAAAAATTTAAACAAAATAAAAACTTAAATAAAAAAATAAGACTGTTTTTAAAAACTAAAAACTTTAAAATTTCAAAATCTTAAAATTTTTTAAGGCGAAAAATCTTAAACTAAAAATATATTTTATATTTTTGTTTTTAAAATATTTAAGATTTGTGTGAAATGTTCTAAACTTTGTCTGTAACGTATACCATTTGGAGGTGCATACGCTAATTCACGCCATAATGGATACGTACCGCGCCACCACCGCTGAATTCGCTTTGCATTACGCGATCGTTTATATTTGCGTAACATACGAAATATTGGCGCTGCTTTTGCGTCGTGTAATTTCCATTGTGCTTTAACGTATTCTTTCATATTTCGACTACCATAATAAGCTGCGTCCCAGTCTGTCGCACCGAGTCCGATCATCATATTCGCTAATGCAACGTGTCCACCACAACAAGCGTTATATAAGCCTCCGTTCCAATGTGTAGCACCATGCTCGATCATCATTTTTACTATTGCGACGTGTCCGCCATAACAAGCGCCATATAAACCCCAATTCCAATCCGTAGCACCGCGCGCAATCATCATATTCGATAACTCGACTTGCCCGCCTTCGCAAGCGCCATATAAACCCCAGTTCCAATCTGTAGCGTTGCGAGTAATTGCAATATTTACGGCGTTGACATCGCCATTTTTACAGGCAACGTATAAATCTTTATTTGGTTTGGCGTTCATTTTGTTTAAAACTTTTTTTTTCAATTTTCGCTTTTATTTTTTTTCAATTTGTTTAAAACTTTTTTTAAAAGTTTTAAGATTTTTAATATTTTTATTTTTTTTTCAATTTTCGCTTTTATTTTTTTTTAAAACTTTTTTAAAAGAAGTTTTAAATTTCGCGAGGTAAAATTCGCGTAATTTGTGCGTTTGGAGCGCGTAACGTGATGATGAAATAGTCAATTAATGTAGTTATTGTTTCATTAATTGAATCTATGCATTGTTTTATGTGAACACCGTGACGTTTACTAATAACGATACAAATTTCCTTTGTTGAGCGTTTTCCGTCGATTTCGAGAATAAAATCACGAATTACGTTATTTACATCAACCCAAATTAAAATTTCGCTGAGTCGGATTTTAAGTTTTCCCTCGCGACCTTTTGTTTGCGCAATAACTTCTCGCATATGCGACTCATTATCTCCGGCAAAATCCGGTATCATACGTAAATCACCGAATGATGCCGTTTGACGTTCACAAACCGACGTCCAAAACGTATGATTCGCAATATTAAAACGATACAGTTCGCAAATACTATGTTGTTCTCTTAACGGTAACGCTTCGATCATTTCGAGAACGGGTGATTTAAACGTGTTTAATGGTGAGTATAAACATCGTGTTGCAGTAAAATCGACGAATTTAAGTTCGCTTTTATCTAGCATATCGTAAATATCGGCTACAGTAAACGTATAATTTTTTGTGTGTAGTAATAAATCGTAAACACCTTCATCGCTGTCCATATCAGTCGAATTAATTTTAATATTCGAACCACTCAAATCAGCGGTTAAAGTCTTCGCTATTTCGATTTGTCGTGTTTTATCCGTTACATCGTGAGTAACAAGCCGCAATATTTGTTGTAATGCATCGATTCCGTAACGACCGTACTTCGCGTATAACATCACGTACATAAACCCATCCGGTTTTAAACACGTTTTAAGCGATTTAAGTCCGAGTAACGGATTTTCCATATGGTGTAAAACACCGTTACAAATTACGTAATCAAAACGCGGTAATTCTCCGGATTCGACCGCGGCAGGTACGTCTAAAATCGACATTTTTTTAAGTGTAACAAAATCGATTAAACCGTGATATTCGAGACGTTTTCGCGCGATATCGAGTGAACTTTCGGATAAATCAATCGCATATATCGCGTGTTCACCTCGTATGGTAGCTAATTGTCTCGCTATATCGAGTACGGAATCGCCAATACCGCATCCTGCATCGAGTACCGCAAAATGTTCGAAATTCTGTTGTCCGCCGTATAGATGATGATTAATGATATTTAGTTCACATGCCCATTTTGGTTCTATTTCCGCAATGTCGCGAAAATGCGGATACGGAAATTGCTCGTACTGCTCGGCTACTTTTTCTTCTGTCACGCGATTTACGTCGATATTTTCGGACATTTTATTCGATTTAAGGTAATAAAATAAAATTAATATAAAATTAATATAAAATTAATATAAAAATACGTGTTAATTTTAATCGAATAAAATTCAAAAATGGCGGCACAATTTCCGTTAATCGTACAATGCAAAGAAATTCCGAACGTAGATATCGAAAAATATCGAAATATTATCGATAAAATTCGCATCGAAACCGTGTCAAAATACGTCGAAAATTTACCAATTCCGTCTCTCGATGACTTGGTATCGCACGTTAAATTTATTGACTGTGTTTTTGATACCGCAAAAAATATCGCGGAAAAATACGCGGAAATTGAACTGATTAATTTAAATATTACAAAAAAACTTAAAGATACGATTGATGAATCAAATCGTAACGAAGTTGAAGTTGAATACGATGCGGATACGTATGATTTACGCGCATTACGTGTTGCGATCGTTTCGGAATCGCAGGAAGTCGACGAATCGCACGTTGTCAGTCTTATCGAACACGGCCATGTTTTTAATTCGTTTCGCTTCGTCGGAGAAGCTCCCGCATTTTGGTCCGTTAAATACGTAACACATTTTGGAAAACATCGAACATTTTCCGCGGATGATTTGAGCAAAGATGACGACGGATTTTTATATTTTACCGATGCGGTATATATCGACGCGACGATAATTTCTTCTGTAAAAGATATGTTATTTATTATCGGTGATGAAAAATTTACGGTAGAAAAAAGATATATTTTGTTTACGGATTAATTTTAAAAATGTCACGTATGCGACTTGGATACGCGTGTACTAATACGTATTTACGCGAACGCGGTGTATTTACTTCGCGAACAATACGTTTATCTACACTTAAAAAAAATAGTATGAACTATATTTATAGTTTAGTCGACGCTAATTTAGACGATTTATCCGCTATCATAGAATGGAATTATCGCCATAATATCGAGGTTTTTCGACTTTCATCCGAAATTTTTCCGCATATTACAAACCAACTTCTCGACACACTTATAGATTTTAAAACGGATTATCCCTACGATAAGATTGAAGAAGATCAAGCAGATTTACCGCGTCCAGAAGACGTACCAGATGACGTTGCACGAACACGTGCACAAAAACGACGAGATCGTATCGATAAAGTAAATCGCGCTGCACATGTTGACGACGGAGAAACACCCGCATACGATATCGCGAAATTCGCGCAAAAACTACGAACTATAGGCGCTAAAGCGCGCGAGTACGGTATGCGATTATCTGAACACGCATTACCATACGTTGTGCTCGGTTCAATGGATTCACGTGTCGTCGCTAAATCACGCGCCGATTTGATACATTTAGCTAATATTTTCGATATCATGGAAATGTCTCTCGATAGCGTCATAATTGTACATATCGGCGCGACATTTGGCGATAAACGCGGTACGCTTTTGCGATGGATGAATGCATTCAACGCGTTACCCGAACGCGTTAAAATGCGAATTGCGTTAGAAAATGACGATTTTTATTATTCACCAGACGAAATTTTACCTATTTGTGAGGAGTTAAAAATCCCGATGTGTCTTGATTTATTCCACTGGCAATTAAATCCAGGCGCTATACAACCCGACGAATTATTCGTTCGAACATTTGCTACATGGGAAAATTGTATCGGCGGAAAACGCCGACCAAAATTTCATATATCCGAACAAGCCGGTGAATCATTTGCAGATCGAAAACATAAAAATAAAAATAATAAAAATAAAAATAAAAATACAAATACAAATAAAAAAATAGGTGCGCATTCCGATTATGTTTCTTGTATCCCAAAATTTTTATTCGAAATAGCAGAAATAATTCCGTTTGACATTATGGTTGAAGCAAAAATGAAAGAACAAGCTGTACTTTATTTATATAAAAAATATCACAATAAATTTGAATTAAACTTGAAAAATTAAAGAAGTAAAATTGATTCGCCGTCTTTGATATCGCCATTTGACGTTACCAAACGATACGTCTTTTTAACGGTATCATTTGTACCATCCACACGCTTTACACGAAATAAAACTGTGGCATATGCGTAATCAACTGATGGCGCGACCGATATCGCTTCGTATTTATCTTGTGAAAATAACATTTCGGCATATTGCGCCTTTTCCATTATACGTTCGTCACTAAATCGCTCGCGATACGCATATAACGCGTAAACGATTACGATAATTGCAAATATTATTATACCGATCATGTTTAAAATTTTAAAAATTGAAAAAAGTAAGAAATATAATAATTTATCTGTGATATTTTTACAAAATGGATAATATTGAGTCACAAATTTCCGATATTAACATCGCAAATGAGATGACGAAAATGATCGAATCGATGCGAAAAAATATCGATTCGTATTCGGCAACTGTCGAAAAAAACAAAAAAATTGAACAAATTGAACAAAATAAAAGAAGCGAAAAAAGCGCGATTTTATCCGCAGAAATTTTCGAATTATTATCGGATGATGCTAAAAAATACATTGTAAAATGTCAACCAGCTGATATTGCGTTTATAATAAATGATTTTATAAGAATCGTCCAAAGTCGCGCAGAAGATTATTATTCCGATGCGCTTACTGAAAAATTATCAAAAGTCGCTTCGAATGCGATTGAAGCCGCGTCCGCACAGATTGCGGAATATTCACAAACGCTATTTAGTTCGATTAAACAACAACGTCGTGATGTTGCAGCGTCTCGTGGAGAAACCGGAGAAGAGTACGTTTTAAACGTATTAACGCCGTATTTTGCCGCGAATCTCACACGTACCTCACATTGCGGAGATATTCAAATCGGTTGTAATGGCGCCGTCGTTATGATCGAAGTTAAAAATTATACGAGTCCAGTTCCGAGCCGCGAAGTCGCTAAATTCGTCGAAGACGTTCGAAATATACGACCAATTGGTGCGGTAATGATTTCACTTAATACAAATATCACGGGAGTTAAAGGCGCATTTGTTCGCGATTTTGTATTAACAGATGGCGCGGCAATACCCGTCGTTTACGTTACCGGCGATAAACCCGAAGCGATCGTATTAGCGGTAGAAATCGCGCAAGCTATTGCGTGTAATATTTCGGATCAAACGTTAAACGTTATCTCGTCGAGTCTACGTAACTTGAGCGAATTGCGTCGCGACATAACGCAAATGGCCACGTCAACTTCCGCCGCATTCGCTCGTCAAATCGATACGATAACTCAAATTGAGATGTTGATTGATTCCGTCATTAAAAATACGCGTGAAAATAACGCAAAGCGATTACAAATAACATTAAATTAAAAAGAGCAAAATTTTAAAAATTGAAAAAAATATTATTTTTTAAAGTTATGTATATTTTGAAAAGTAGAAATAAGAATAAATAAAAAAAGTAGAAATAAGAATAAATAAAAAAAGTAGAAATAAGAATAAAAATATTTATAATTTTACGATTAAAAATTACGTAAAAAAATGCGCGTTTTTCACGTCACACAATGTGACATTCAGTCACTAACACCGGTGTTTTTCGAAATGTTTAACATAGAAAATGGTGTGAAAATTTTTGAAAATGATGGAAATTATGCCGCAGTTAGATCGCCATATCCAGAATATCGATATAAAGGCGTAAAATACGGCGGTAAAAGTAATTATGGTATCGTATTGTTTTCGGATCCATCGAATCACGATTTTAATGATTTTATCGAAATCGAATACTCGAATTTTTGCACATTATATAACAGAAAAATAAGTCAACATTATTCTATTTGTAATATTAAAGCTAACGGTATTTATACCGAAGTATTTAAGCAAAGCATAATGAAGCGCGTATTTATTACCGGCGCACCGCCACGTAAGTCTTTAAGCTCTAAAGACAATGATGCGTTTACGTGGATTTTTGGTACGGATTTTCCTCTGGAATATTATTCCGAGTTACATAAAGACGCGTTAATGTTTGCGGTTTATATAGATACCGATGAATTTATTCGTAAAGCCATAACAGATATATATAATTTTCCGAATATTCTCGACACGAAGTTTAGTCGATATTGCATCGGAGATATCGGTACAATCCATCCGATATTTGGTTTGAATTATACAATCTACAAAAATCCCAAAAACATTTCTACTAAAAAAAGAAGATATGATTATTTTCCGACAAATTTTTCGATCGCTTCGGATAAAGTAGCCGCATACATAGAATATAGCGAAATACCGAAGCTAACCGAAGGAAAAATCAAGCCAGAAAAACTCGATTATTGTCACATATGTGGTCATAAATTATACGGCAACGTATATTTATCGTATTCCCTTTCGAGTATTTATTGCGATATATGCGTACATAGATTCACATATCTAAAATCACTAGAAAAGATGTACATCGCAAAGCATCCGGTGAAAATTGAAGATGTTATTCACAATTATTATGACAAAGAACTAGCTGACGTATTAGTTCAATGCATCGATATGCATCCGATAATCGTAAAAGGTTTGATATATAAATGCCATAAAGATAATACAATTATTTGTTTCTCTCCATTTTATCTATTAAAAGATACATTTGAACAATTAGATAATTATCTTAATTTAGTCGACAAAAACGATTGCAAATTGGTAATTATAACGTATCAGCCAACTGTCGATGATATAGATATTATGCCGTCTTTAGCTGAAAAATGAGTACAACTAAACTTGTTGACGATGCGTATAACGAATTACTTTCCGCAGAAGGAATACCGTTTTCACGCGAAATATATGCACAACTTGACGAAGAAATGCGACGCATTAACGTAATATTAATTTGCAATTCGCTTAAAAAATACGCAAAACCGGAAAATGAACAATTAATCGCAGAAAAAGCGCGAATCATGGAACAATCGTGTTATGATACCGCAATACTTAAATCATTATCAGAAAATATTATCCGTGATATTAATCCGGATGAATTTAATCGTAGATATCAAACTATCGCATATCGAATAATAAGTAATCTTGATCCAGATATTACAAAATCCGATTATTTCGTAAAAGCAGTTGTATCAGGCGAATTAAATGCGTCGGAGGTTGGTAAAATGGATAGTGTCGATTTATGTCCGGAAAAGCACGTCGAATTAGTTTTAGAATATCAAAAAAGAAGTCAACAAAAAATAGAAATTCAAATATCGCGAGTACATACGTGTCGTAGATGTAAACAAGATAAAACAACCGAAACGCAAGTACAATTACGACGAGCTGATGAAGCCCCAAGTTATGTTATCACGTGTACGGAATGCGGTAATCGTTGGGTTTTACACGGATAATTATATCGAGTTAATTTTAATGGCAATTTTTTGAACAATCTCTAAAATTTGATTTATTTTTGCTTCTAATTCGTCAAGTTTTTTATCGATTTTTATATTATTTTTATCGTCAAAAATTACGTAATCTGCGACACATTGCGAACTGCCTGTATTATGACGTTGAATGATATCACCATCAAAACTAACTATTTTGCCTTCGGTTAAATCCGCATCGTATTGCGCGAGTAAAATAGACATATCCGTTTCTTGTTCCTCAACATTATTAATATCATTAACATTATTGATGAATTCCATTTTTTTTTAAAATTTAAAATTTAAAATTTTAAATTTTTAAATTTTTGTTTCAGCTAGAGATAAATAATATAACGACCAAAATTTTATACGTTTATAGATGTCAATAGATCGGTTTTTAACGAATCTTCGACTATTTTTCTTTGTAACGAATCTATTTTTTAAAAGTTTATTTTTTTGAATTAGTTAATTGTGTAAAATGTTTGAAACTTTGTCGATAATGTATACCATTTGGCGGAGCATACGCTAATTCGAGCCATAGCGGATAAGTGCCACGCCACCACTGCTGAATTCGTTTTGCATCGCGCAATCGTTTAATATATCGACGCAACATGCGAATTATTGGCGCTGATTTCGCATTGTGTAGTTTCCATTGTGCTTTAACATATTCCCTTATATTTTGGCTACAACCATTAGCTGCATTCCAATCCGTAGCGCCGTGTTCGATCATCATATTTACTAACTCGACGTGTTCGCTACAACAAGCTCCGCGCAAACCCTCGTTCCAATCTGCGGCACCGCGTTCGATCATCATATTCACTAGCGTAACGTGTCCGCCATAACAAGCATAATATAAACTACGGTCCCAATCCGTAGCGCCGTGCGTGATCATCATATTCGCTGGCGCGACTTGTCCGCAACGACAAGCACCGTGTAAACCTCGGTTCCAATCTGTGGCTCCGCGTTCAATCATCATATTTACTAGTGCAACGTGTCCACCACAGCAAGCACCATATAGACCTCCGTCCCAAATCGTTGCACCGCACGCGATCATCATATTTACTAACTCGACATGTCCGTTACAACAAGCGTAATATAAACCCCAGTCCCAATTCATAGCACCGTGCGCGATCATCATATTTACTAGCGCAACGTGTCCACCACAGCAAGCACCATAAAGACCCAAATGCCAATCTGTAGCGCCACGAAAAATTGCAGTATTTGCGGCGTTGATGTCGCCATTTCTACAAGCAACGTATAATTCTCCGTTTGGACTGTTGTTCATTTTCGTTTTTTTCGTTTTATTTTTTTTAATTTTTTAATTTTTTTTAATATTTTTTTAATATTTTTTTAATATTTTTTTAATATTTTTTTTTGATATTTTTAACTTGTTTAAATTAAAAACTTTTAAAAGTTTTAAGATTTATTAGTTTTCAATTTTCAATTTTTATATTTTTATATTTTTTTTAAATTTTAATTTTAAATTTTTGTTTCAGCTAAAGATAAATAATATAATGACCAAAATTTTATACGTTTATAAACATCAGTAACCCAAATAGGAGGTTGCAACAGATCAGTTTTTAACGAATCTTCGGCAATTTTTCTTTGTAATGAATCCATTTTTTGCATTCGAACTTGTGTTTCGTATAATGATTCGTTTTTAACTTGATAATATTCAATATAAAAATTAAAAAGGACCAACAATATCAACATTAATAAAATCGATAAAATTATCGACATATTTTTTTCTTTTTAAATTTTATCAAATTTCAATTTACTCCGAATTTTCAATATTTTTTTTTAAATTTTATTTTTTTTTAAAATCAATTTACTTCGAATTTTCAATATTTTTCTTTTATTTTTATTTTTGAAATTTAAGATCGAAAAAATAGATTTTATATTTTCATTTTTAAATAATTTTTAAGATTTATTAATTTTATTTTTTTACATTTCATATTTTGTTTAAAACTTTTTCAAAGTTTTAAGATTTTAAGTTTTTCAAAATGTTCGAAACTTTGTCGATAACGTAGACCATTTGGTGGAGCATACGCTAATTCACGCCATAGTGGATACGTACTACGCCACCACTGCTGAATTTGTTTTGCATTACACCATCGCTTAATGTGTCGACGTAATATACGAATTATTGGCGCTGCTTTCGCATTATGTAGTTTCCTTTGTGCTTTAATGTATTCTCTCGTATTTCGACTGCTATAGCGAGCTGCATTCAAATCCGTAGCACCGTGCTCGATCATCATATTCGCTAACTCGATGTGTCCATATTCACAAGCGCCATGTAAACCCAAGTCCCAATTCGTAGCTCCATGTTCGATCATCATATTCGCTAACGTGACATTTCCGCTGCGACAAGCGCCTTCTAATCCCCTGTTCCAATCCGTGGCGCCATGTTCGATCATCATATTTGCTAACTCGACGTTTTCACCAAGACAAGCGCCTTCTAATCCTCTGTTCCAGTTCGTAGCACCACGCTCAATCATCATATTTGCTAACGCAACGTGTCCACCATAACAAGCGCCTTCTAATCCTCTGTTCCAGTTAGTAGCACCACGCTCAATCATCATATTCACTAGCTCTATATTTCCACCACAGCAAGCGTTACGTAAACCCTCATCCCAACCAGTAGCACCTTCCTCAATCATCATATTAGCCAACGTAACATACCCACCTTTGCAAGCACCATATAATCCCCAGTTCCAATTCATGGCACCGCGCTCAATCATCAGTTTTGCTAACTCGACGTGTCCACCTTCGCAAGCGTTACGTAAACCCCAGTTCCAATCAGTAGCACCGCGCTCGATCATCATATTCGCTAACGTGATATGTCCTCCTTCGCAAGCACCGCGTAAACCCCAATTCCAATAGATAGCACCGCGCTCGATCATCATATTTGCTAGTGCTACGTGTCCGTTTGCGCAAGCGCCACGTAAGCCTTGATCCCAATTCGTCACACCGCGTTCGATACTCACATTTACGATGTCAACATCGCCATTTTTACAAGCGACGTATAAATCGTTATCCGGGTCGGTAGTCATTTTCATTAAAACTTTCTTTAAAGTTTTAAGATTTTTAAGTTTAACTTTTTTCAAATTTCAAAAGTTTTAAGATTTCTTCGAATTTTCGATATTTTTTAATATTTTTATTTTTAAAAAAGTAAAAAATATTTAATTTTTTATTTTTAAAGTTTTAAGATTTCAAATTTTATTTAATACTTTTTAAAAAGTTTTAAGATTTTAAGATTTTTATGTTTTTTTAAAAACAATTTACTTCGAATTTTCAATATTTTCAAATTTTAAAAGTTTTAAGGCTTGTGTAAATCGCTTTAATCCACGTAAATAATGACAACCTTTTAACGGCGCATATGCTAATTCACGCCATAGTGGATACGAGCCATGCCACCACCGCTGAATTCGTTTTGCACTGTATTGTTTCCATTGCGTTTTAATATATTCCTTTATATTTTGTCTACAATTATTATAAGCCGAGGTCCAATCCGTGGCGCCACGCGCGATCATCATATTTGCTAACGTGATATTTCCGCTACGACAAGCGCCTTCTAATCCTCTGTTCCAATCCGTTGCACCACGCGCGATCATCATATTTGCTAACGTGATATTTCCTCTACGACAAGCGCCTTCTAATCCCCTGTTCCAATCCGTGGCGCCACGCGCGATCATCATATTTGCTAACGTGATATTTCCGCTACGACAAGAGCCTCTACAAGCATTGTATAAACCCCTGTTCCAATCCGTAGCACCACGATCTATCATCATATTTGCTAACGCGACTTGTCCGCCATAACAAGCACCTTCTAAGCCCCAATTCCAATCAGTAGCGCCACGTTCGATCATCATATTTGCTAACGTGATATTTCCGCTACGACAAGCGCCTTCTAATCCCCTGTTCCAATCCGTGGCGCCACGCGCGATCATCATATTTGCTAACTCGACTTTTTCGCCAAGACAAGCGCTAAGTAAGCCCCCGTTCCAATCAGTAGCACCATGTGCGATCATCATTTCCGCTAGCTCTACTTGTCCGCCTCCGCATGCCTCGTATAAACATTCATCCCAATCCGTGGCACCGTGTGCGATCATTAGTTCTGCTAACGTCATATATCCACCTCGACAAGCTACGCGTAATCCACAATTCCAATTTGTGACACCGCGTGCGATTATCATATTCACTAACGTGACATTTCCGTATGCGCAAGCGCCTTTTAAACCCTTGTTCCAATCCGTAGCGCCACGTTCTATCATCATATTCACTAACATGACGTGTCCACCTTCGCAAGCACCTTCTAAACCCCGGTTCCAATCCGTGGCGCCGCGTTCGATCATCATATTTACTAACATGACGTGTCCACCACGACAAGCGCCATATAAACCACTGTTCAAATCCGTAGCGCCACGCGCAATCATCATATTCGCTAGTGCTACGTGTCCACCACGACAAGCGCCATATAAACCACTGTTCAAATCCGTAGCGCCACGCGCAATCATCATATTCGCTAGTGCTACGTGTCCACCTATGCAAGCACATTGTAAACTAAAATTCCATTCCATGGCACCGTGCGCTATCATCATATCTGCTAACGCGACTTGTCCTCCATGGCAAGCATAGAATAAGCCCAAGTCCCAATCTGTAGCGCCGCGTTCGATCATCATATTTGCTAACGCGACTTGTCCGCCAAGACAAGCATAGAATAAACCTCGGTTCCAATCCGTGGCACCGAGTTCGATCATCATATTTGCTAACTCGACTTGTCCACCACGACAAGCACCTTCTAATCCTCGATTCCAATTCGTGGCATCGCTAAAAATTGCGGTATTTACGGCGTTAACGTCGCCATGTACACAAGCGACATATAAATCTTCATTCGGATTGATAGCAGCCATTTTTTTTTAAATTTTATTTAATACTTTTTAAAAAGTTTTTATATTTTTAATTTTCAATTTTTATATTTTCAAATTTTATTTAATACTTTTTAAAAAGTTTTAAGGTTTGTGTAAAATGTTCTAAACTTTGTCGATAACGTAGGCCATTTGGTGGTGCATACGCTAATTCACGCCATAATGGATACGTACCTCGCCACCATCGTTGAATTCGTTTTGCGTTACAAAATCGATTAATATATCGACGTAATATACGAATTATTGGTACCGATTTAGCATCGTGTAGTTTCCATTGTGCTTTAACATATTCCCTTATATTTTGGCTACAACCATTAGCTGCATTCCAATCCGTAGCGCCGTGTGCAATCATCATATTTACTAACTCGACGTGTTCGCTACAACAAGCTCCGCGCAAACCCGCGTTCCAATCTGTAGCACCGCGTTCGATCATCATATTTGCTAACGCGACTTGTCCACCACGACAAGCGCCATATAAACCATTGTTCCAATAAGTGGCACCGCTCGCGATCATTAGTTCCGCGATTGCAATATGTCCATTACGACAAGCGCTATATAAACCACCTTCCCAATCTGTAGCGCCGTGTTCGATCATCAGTTTCACTATTGCTACGTGTCCACCATAACAAGCACCATATAAACAATTATTCCAAGCCATGGCTCCGCGCGCGATCATCATATTTGCTAACTCGACTTGTCCGCCTTCGCAAGCGCCACGTAAACCCAAATTCCAATTCGTAGCACCATGTTCAATTGCGGTATTTGCAGAGCCGACGTCGCCATTTTTACAAGCAACGTATAAATCTTTATTTGGATTGATAGCCATTTTTTATTTTTTTTAAAAATCTCATTTCTTCGAAATTTCTATATTATTTTTCATTTTATATTTTAAGATTTTTATGTTTGTTTTAAATTTTATATTTTAAGATTTTTATGTTTGTTTTAAAACTTTTTTTTAAAAGTTTTAAGATTTATTAATTTTATTTTTTCAAATTTTATTTAATACTTTTTAAAAAGTTTTAAGGTTTGTGTAAAATGTTCTAAACTTTGTCGATAATGTATACCATTTGGTGGCGCGTATGCTAATTCACGCCATAATGGATACGTACCTCGCCACCATAGTTGTATTCGTTTTGCGTTACAAATTCGCTTAATATATCGACGTAATATACGAATTATTGGCGCTGCTTTCGCATCGTGAAGTTTTCGTTGTGCTTTAATATATTCATTTATTTTTTTGTCATAGATATAAGATGTGTTCAAATCCGTTGCACCGTGCGCGATCATCATATTTATTAATTCGACGTGTTCGTCGCGACAAGCGATACGTAAACCCCCGTTCCAATCTGTGGCACCGTGTTCAATCATCAAATTAACCAATGCGATATCTTTGCGTTCACAAGCGCTACGTAAACCACCGTTCCAATCAGTAGCGCCACTTTCGATCATCATATTTGCTAATACAACTTGTCCACCTTGACAAGCGCAGAGTAAACTACCATTCCAATCAGTAGCACCGCGTTCGATCATCATATTTGCTAACGCGACGTATCCGCCTTCGCAAGCGCCATATAAGCCCCCATTCCAATCAGTAGCACCGCGCTCAATCGTCTTATTTACTAGCTCGACTTGTCCTCTACGACAAGCGTAATATAATTCCCAGTTCCAATACATGGCATTGCGATTAATTGTACTAATTACAGTGTTGACGTGTAAATCTTCATTTGGATTGTCAGTCATTTTTGTTTTGATATATTTTATTTAAAACTTTTTTAAAAAGTTTTAAGATTTTTAAAGTTTAAAAATTATAAAATTTATTAATTTTCACTTTTAATTTTTAAGTTTAAAAATTATTCCGCGAATTTCGTCGACAAATTGATCGACTGTATTTTGTTCGCAAAATTTATCTGCCGTATCTGATTTATCTGCCGTATCTGATTTATCTGCCGTATCTGATTTATCTGCCGTATCTGATTTATCTGCCGTATCTGATTTATCTGCCGTATCTGATTTATCTGCCGTATCTGA
>Ga0208375_1000359_pt1 | contig 69724 bp, 76 predicted proteins | sample RifOxyD1_FD_184038 | JGI IMG/M metagenome (GOLD analysis project Ga0208375, IMG submission 184038) | Soil microbial communities from Rifle, Colorado - Rifle Oxygen_injection D1 (SPAdes) | ecosystem: Environmental > Terrestrial > Deep subsurface > Rock core/Sediment | place: Rifle, Colorado... | reverse complement strand
AATGTTGTATATTCAGAAGACTTTGAAACAAGGAAAGATGTAATGAGAAGAGAGAAAGAACTGAAAAGTTCTAGAGGTAGAAGTTTTGTAAAATCAATAATAAACCGCCCATAGCTCAGTCGGTAGATCCGTCAGCTGACGGACTTTAAGCAAATGTTCAAAGTATATGTAATACAAAATTCGGATAGTGGTAGAATATATATTGGTCAGACTGATAATCTTACGAAAAGATTAGAATATCATAACGGAGTTAAAAAAAATAAAGAAAAATCATATACATCAAAAAACATTGGAAAAGGTAAATGGAATGTTGTATATTCAGAAGACTTTGAAACAAGGAAAGATGTAATGAGAAGAGAGAAAGAACTGAAAAGTTCTAGAGGTAGAAGTTTTGTAAAATCAATAATAAACCGCCCATAGCTCAGTCGGTAGAGCAGTTGCCTTTTAAGCAAATGGTCCTAGGTTCGAATCCTAGTGGGCGGACACTGAGAAATTTTGTGAGTGACGACGAACAAAATATTCCTAACCACAAGATAAAAACAAAATTATTCGTGACCACATAACCACCAACCAAAAAATCTCCATACTAATTTAGATACTAAGCAAAATCTTCTCAATCGCTAAATCAAGTTCATCACCACCCATTCTAGAGCCATGGTAAAGAGCCACTAGTTTGTTATAAAAATTTTTAAGTTCAATTTCTGTCCAATTTTTAGTGTCTATTTTTGATTTGTTATAGATACGATCTTTTATACCCAGTGTTTCTATGTCGGCCCCAATTATTATAGCGGTCATATCTTTTATTTTATTTACTATATTAAAGATAATTTCATCTGCTCCAATACCAGAGAGTCTCAACTTTTCATATTCTATCCACGATTTTTTTACATTTTTCTCACCTATAGCATCTTGCAAAGCGAAAGGAGAATAAGCCCAATCAGTATTCTTTTTTCCTACTTCTGGTTCTTTTTCCTCAAAAACTCTGTCGTATTGTTTAAATAATGAATTCATTTTATTTTAATGTTCCCCAATCCTCTCCGGTAGAGAAATTAGTGATAATTGAAACACCATAAGATTTTTCTATCGGTAAAACATCTTGCATTATTTCTTTTATTTTTTTAGATACTTCATCAATAATATCATCGGCAATCTCATAAATAAGTTCATCATGAATCTGAAGAATGAGATAAACTTTTTTCTCTAATTTATTTGTTAAAATAAAATCATCAACTTTTTTCATCGCCATCTTTATAATATCAGCTGAAGTCCCTTGTATCGGAGCATTGATGGCCATCCTCTCTGCCGCCGCCTTGATGAAAGGTAATTTAGAATTAATACCCTCAAAATATCTTCTCCTGCCAAAAAAAGTTTTGGTATAGCCCAACTTGGCTGTGTTTTCTTTTATTTTATCTAAATAACTTGCCAGACCGCTAAATTTTTCAAAGTAAGTATTATAAAACTCTTGAGCAGTCTTTCTGTCAGAGCCCAAATTTAAAGCCAAAGCATTTATGCCCATACCATAAAGAATGCCGAAGTTTATCACCTTAGCTTGCCTTCGCATTTCTTTATCTACTTTTTCTTTAGATACTCCAAAAACATAAGACGCGACACTAGTATGAACATCTTCTCCTGATTCAAAAATTTGAATTAATTTTTCATCACCAGAAAGGATGGCGGCAATTCTAAGTTCTATTTGAGAATAATCAAAAGCCGCAAGTTTAAATCCTTTGGGCGCCAAAAAAGCTTTCCTGATTACCTTTCCTTTCTCCGAACCAACAGGAATGTTTTGTAAATTAGGGTTTATTGATGCCATCCGTCCTGTAGTTGTGCCTGTCTGAATAAATTTAGTGTGCAATCTATTATCACTATCTACCATCTTAGGAATTGGGTCTATGTAAGTAGAGACTAGTTTAGAAAGCTCTCTAAACTCTAAAACAAGCGGTATTATAGGATGCAAATCCTTCATTTTTTGGAGTTCTGATTCTTTGGTTGATTTAGCTCCTGTGCTTGTCTTTTTTTGATACTTCACAGTCAAGCCCAATTTTTCAAATAAAACCTCGCCTAGCTGTTTTGGAGAAGCCACATTAAATTCTACTCCGGCTTCTTGCCATATTTTTTGTTCCAAATCTTTAATAATTTTTGAATAATTTTTACTCAAATTTTTTAAAAATTCTGTGCCTATCAAAACCCCTCGCTCCTCCATTTTTTTAATAACAGACATTATCGGTTTTTCTATGTCTTCAAAAATAAAAATGCTCTCCTTTTTTTCAAGTGCGTCAAAAATTATTTTTTTACTTTCCTCTAACGAGTTTGTGCCTGTAAAATTAGTTATGTCTTCTAAATCTGGGTTAGTAATATTAGAATCTACCACCCAAAGGGCTATTTTCAACTCTTCAAGATCTTGACCAGTCTCGTGATTCGCAAAATTGTTCTCGAGAGCAACTCTCGGACCGCGACTGGCGGGAGAGTGAGGGGATTTTTCAGTAGAAAAATACCCCGGTTGCTCGAGAGAATTATTTTGCGAATCACCAATAACTTGTTTTAATTTTGCCCCCATATTTCTAAATTCTAATTTAGTAAAAAGCTTTTCGGCTACTTTCAAATCCAAACCATTTTTCCATTTTTTAGAAGGTATTACAAAATCAATCGGCGCGTCTCTTCTTATGGTGGCGAGCATTTTACTAAATTTGGCTTCTTCTTCTCCCTCTTTCAAAAGTTCTATTATTCTTTTTTTGATACCTTTCTCTTCAAGTTTTTTGGGGTCTTTTTTTAAAACTTTATAAATATTTTCAATGGTACCAAAATTTTTTATGAGTTCTGTGGCACTCTTCTCCCCTATCCCCGGTATGCCAATAATGTTATCTGACGGGTCACCACGCAATCCTTTAAAATCAACTAAAAATTCTGGAGCAAATCCAAATCTATCAAAGACCGCCTCTTCATCATATAAAATAGTTTCTTTGATGCCTTTTTTTAAAGTATAAACTTTAACACTACCTTCATTTTTGCCCCCATCTCTTACTAACTGCATAGTATCCATATCGCCAGAAGCAATTATAATATCAATAGGGGTTTTCAATTTTGAATTTTCAATTTTCAATTTCTCAACTATCGTGCCAAGCATATCGTCTGCCTCAAAACCTTCTTTGGAATAGATGGGGATATTTAAAACTTCGCATATTTGTTTTGACTCTTCCAGTTGCTCTACTAAATCATTATCAGTTTTTACTCTACCAGCTTTATAACCTTCATAAACTTCGTGTCTATAAGTCGGTTTTGGCAGGTCATAACAAGCCACTATATAATCTGGTTTCAAATCAATAGCAATCTTTAAAATCATCAAAACTAGACCGTATAAAGCTCCTGTTGGTTTTCCAAGACTTGTAGCAAAGTCAGGTATGGCATGATAAGCCCGATGAATAATCGCGTGCGCGTCAAGTAATACTAATTTTTCTTTCGTTTTCTTCTGCATGTTCAAATTTTATCACAGTATGGTAGGGCATAATACCTTTGATACGCTCTGGCCATTCTATGCAAATTAAGTTTTTTGAGTCAGAAATTATCTCTTGCCAACCCAAATTTAGCATCTCTTCTTCTTTTTCTATCCGATAAGCGTCAATATGAATGATTCTTCTGAAACCAGAAGGTGCAAAATTTTCAAAAGCTGCAGAACAAGTCTCGCTTATTGAAAATTTTGCACCTTCTGGTTTCTTAACCAAATCATAAACTTTCATAATGACATAAGTTGGGCTCTGAATAGTTTCTTCAATTCCAAAAGCTTTTGCCAAATATTTCATAAAAGTGGTCTTGCCACTTCCTAATTCACCATATAACCCAACAATTGTGGCTCTATTTTTTTCAAAATTAGGATTATCTAGCATAGCTTTAACGAAGTTGGTAGCTATTTCTGCTGTTTCTTCTACATTTTTAGATAAAAATTTCATACATTTATCCTACCACAACTTTTTCTAATTAGGATTCCCACTATTTCACCACGATCGTAGTATTATAATGTAGCGATGCATCGCTACAAAATGTAAACAAAAACCCGTCGAGTTGCTTAAAGCAAACTCGACGGGAACTTCCCATCATCACTGTCCTCTTTGTGACGATGGGCGTTGGGGCGTGACGGGGCGTTCCGGTTCCGCAGGGCGTGGGGGCATGGGAGGGCGCTCCGATGTTGGACGATACACCATCACCGGACGCGATTGAACCGACGAACTAGTTGAAGGAACCACCACAACTGACGTACGGTTGTAGTTGTAGCCGTAGCCGTAGCCGTACCCCGAAACAACAACAGGTCGGCTAGCCTTGGTAGCGTCAGCTGCGTTGTTGGCAATCCGGACGCTCGTATGGTTCGTGTTTTTAACGAACCCCATACATTTCTTTGCCGCCACCTCTACTTTCATGCCAGCCCCTTTTAGAGAACTGACGCACCCGGTGAAGTCGAGCATTGTGATACCGCCATCGATACCACGAATGTTGTTGGAGATGGCGACGGCCCCGTCCTGTTGGGCTCCCAGAGGAGCCGCCAGAAACGAGACAAAAAAAGCAACAAATAAAATCAAACTCCTCATAGGAGCACCTTCCTTTCTGTCTCTATTATAGCAAATCTAAATATAAAAGTCAAGCTCAATTTTGCTTTAAAATAGTTCTTGAGCAAGATTCCGGAACCTGTGAAAAGGTGAGGACAAAGAAATTTTTAGCAAAAAATTTCTGTATCGAGTGAAAGAAGCTATTTTAAAAGCAAAATAATCTATTTTTAAACAAAATCTGTTATAATTATTTTATGACCATTCAATTTAACGAAGAAAAACAAAAAGCAAAACTGGAAGAATTGCGAGAACAAGAAGAAGAGGGTTTAGCTCAAATGCTGTCTAAAAAATATGGACTGCCTTATATTGACCTTTCAACGAGCCCTATTAATATTGACGCCATTCGGGTGGTTAAAGAATCAGAAGCTAGAGATGGGAAAATAGCCCCTTTTAATATCATTAATAAAAAAGTTTCTATCGCTCTTATTTCTCCAAATAATGACAAAACTATCGCTTTAATTGAGGAATTGAAAGATAAAGGTTATATCCCCTCTCTTTTTATGGCATCCAAACAAAGCTTAGAAAAAGTTTGGGACCGTTATAAAGACCTTTCATATTCAATGGAAACCAAAGGGGGAGCTCTAGATATTGCCAATGAAGAAATCCAAGATTTAATCAAGAAAGTTCAAAGTTCCGCAGATATAAAAAAATCTATTGAAACAGTTTTAAATCAGAAAAAAAGTTATCGTATATCAAGGATATTAGAAATTATGCTCGCTGGCGCTATCTCTATCAAAGCTTCCGACATCCACATTGAACCAGAAGAAAAAATGGCAAGACTACGATACCGACTAGATGGAGTTTTAAATGATATTTTAGAACTTGACCATACCACTTATGCCCTACTCCTCTCTCGTATTAAACTTATCTCAAACCTAAAACTAAATGTAAAAGAAAAAGCCCAAGACGGAAGATTTAGTATAAAAATTAGTGAGATAGAAATTGAAATTCGTACTTCTCTTTTACCTGGAGGTTATGGAGAGTCAGTAGTTTTGAGAATTTTGAACCCAGATGAAATATCAGTGCCCCTAGAAGAGCTCGGTATAAATAAAAAACTTTTAGATATCATAAATCACGAGCTTAAAAAACCAAACGGTATGATATTAAACACTGGTCCAACTGGTAGCGGTAAAACCACCACTCTTTATGCTTTTCTAAAAAAAATATATACTCCGGGAATAAAAATAATCACCATAGAAAATCCGATTGAATACCATTTAAAAGGAATAGTTCAAACTCAAACTGAAGAAAAGAAAGGTTATACATTTGCAGAGGGCTTAAGAAGCTCTTTGCGTCAAGACCCAGATGTTATTATGATTGGTGAAATTAGAGACAATGAGACTGCAGAGATAGCCGTCAATGCCGCCCTAACTGGGCACTTAGTATTTTCTACTCTCCACACCAACAACGCTGCTGGCACATTTCCTCGCCTCATTGATTTAGGAATTAATTCAAAAGTTATCAGTTCGGCCATAAACATCGCTATGGCCCAAAGACTTTTGAGGAAACTTTGTAATAAATGTAAAAAGAAAGCTATCTTAAACGAAAAACAAAATCAAATAATAAAAAAAATCACCAGCAGTATCACTGATAAAAGTTATTTGGAAGGACTAACTACTGAAAATATCTTTGAGCCAGTTGGTTGTATTGAATGTAATTTTACTGGCTTCAAAGGAAGAACTGGTATTTATGAAGCAATATTGACTGATGAAAACATAGAGGGGGTGGTTAATAGAAACCCAAGCGAAAGAGAAATAAACAAAGCATCTGAAAGCCAAAATCTCTTAAATATGAAGCAAGACGGCATTATCAAGATACTAAAAAGTATCACCTCTTTAGACGAATTGAGTAGAGTGATTGATTTGGAGGAGTAAAATTTATTACACTCTACTAACCCCCTAAATCCCTCTTAATTTAAGAGGGAATTTATGGAAGCTTCACTGCTTCTTTTTTCAATCTCTTCAATCTTTCTTAAAAATTCTGTCTGCAACTGATACTGATTACCATGAGAAAGCAAACCAGCATAAGAAATCAGCGAATTTAAATTTTTACTTTCTTCTAAAGCTCTTAATACTCTCCTCTTTGTACTCATCCTCAACACTCTATGCTTTGGAAAATGTACCCAACCAAGAAAATCAACTCCGGAAGCAAAAGTTTTGAGGGTGATTTTGTTTGGGTGGAGAATTAATTTTAATTCTTCGTCTAGAAAGTCAGCGATTTTGGGGATAAGTTCTAAAAGATAATCTTTGTCTTGGGAAAGAATAACAAAATCATCAGCGTATCGGACATAATGTTTAACTTTTATTTTATGCTTTACCCATTGATCAAACTGATTCATATAGATATTAACTAAAAGTTGAGAGGTTAGATTACCAAGTGGTAAACCAATATTTTCTTTTGTAGAGTAAAAACTTTTGATAACTCTTTCTAAAAGCCAATTTATATTTTTATCGGCAATATATTTGTTTAAGATATTTAATAATGTTTCTTGATCAATCGAAGCGAAGAATTTTTTAATATCGCATTTTAGGACCCAACACATTTTAGTGTGGTTTTTAGAGACTTTTTGACCAAAACTTCTGAACCTATTTATTGCTTTATTAGTTCCCTTATCTAATCTGCATGAAAAGGAATCTGAAATGAATTTTGGGTCAAAATACGGGTATAAAACTCGGTATACTGCATGGTGCAAAAGTCTGTCTCTAACACTTGCTTTATGGATGTTTCGAGGTTTAGGGTCGGAAATATTAAATGCTTTGTAGCCGCCATGTTGATAGAGTTTGTTGGTTAGATCATGGTGGAGGTTGATAATATTTCTCATTAAATTTTTCTGAAATTCCAAAACATCTGATTTACTCTTTTTACCAACTAGAAATCCCTGCCAAGCTTCAAGCAAGTTTTCTAATGATATAATGTTTTTGTATTCAATATTAGAAGTTTCTTTCATTTTTTAATTAAAAATACTATGAAGACCCCCCCCCCGCAACTCTTTTGCCAGTTTTGGAGAAAGTTAAGTTAGCTTATTTCTTGTGGTATAGCTATTATCAAATTTTACCAAAAGTTCATAGATATTCACTAGGTGCAAAGATTGATAAATTGTTTGTGGATATTATTGAAGCTGTTTCTACTGCTGGGTTTTTACCAAAAGAAAAGAAATTACCTTGGGTAAAATTGGCAATACGAAAGACTGATACCTTAAAAGTATTGCTTATGGTTCTTTGGGAGATGAAAAGTCTAGATAACAAGAAATTTATTGCTTTATCCGAAAAAATTGAAAATTTTGGGAGAGATTTGGGTGGGTGGCATAACAAATTGGTAAAAGAAAACTCTCCCGTTTGAACGAGAGAGAAATGAAGAGAGTTGCGACGCCCCGCAAACCAGATGTTACCATTCCAGTCGTTGTCGTTGCGGTTGACATTCACCTTGCGCTCATCGCTGTTCCGGTTGAAATACGCGTAGCTATGTACAGAAAATCATCTAGACCACCACCCTTTGAAATTTTTAATAACTCAGGATTGAATTTTACGCCGCATCAAAATGCGAGAATATTCTGTACCAAGTATCTTCATTTTTTAGCTTACATACATCACTCTATTTGAAACCGTAATCGCAAATATTCTCGATGTATGGATACTGGATTCGGTGGTAAGTATCCGTAAACACTTACTTATATTCACCTAATACCGCTTGTATTTTATCAGAAAGGTAAAAACCTCGCATCTGCTTGTGACAGAATACGAGGTTTGGAGTTGAGCGCTATTCTCCGGAGCGCGGAAGAACAAAGACCAGAGGTTTAGAGAGAACTGAGCGTCTTAGCTCTGAGAACTCACCTTGCGACGCCCCGCAAACCAGATGTCACCACCCCAGTCGTGGTCGTTGCGGTCGACACTCACCTTGCGCTCACCGCTGAACCGGCGGAAACACGCGTAGCTGTTCTTGCCCCCCCATTGCATCCCGTTAGGATGTTCGTCGGCGAAGGCAGGGTCATCGGCGTTGACTTGCATTTGAGCCGCGTAGTCGGGGATCAGCCCCTGCTCGTCAAGCGCCCGCGAAATGTCGGCGACTGGTGTATTGCGCTCGAGCGGGAAGAAAACGAGATCGCCTTCCTCCGGGCCGTCCATGGGCATGTTCGCGAGCACCGCTTCATCGATATACCATGGCACCCGCTTGCACGCTGCGAGTAGTCCGGCCGGAGTCTTCGTCCGGTCCACTTTGAAGTGGCGGACTACCATTTTGCTCGCCATCTCGACGCGCTTGCGGAAGACAGCGAACTGTTCGCCAGCGAGTTCGGATTGGCCGAGAACCGTTTGTACGGCTTCAGCACTAAATTCGTGAGCGTGCTTCTCGAGCATCGCTCGATAGTTGGCAACAGCTTTGTCGATCTGGCCGATCGTAGTCGATGGGGTCATGATTTGAGTCATGGCGTCATCCTTTCAAAAGACTGTGCAGGTTTTAGATTTTAAGGCCTTTTGGCCACCTGTACTCTACCCCTAATTATACACCTAAAGCGCCTATTTTGTCAAGCTCAATAGAAACATAGTAAAGTTATACACAAAATAAATTGCTCTGAATTTGGTTTTGTGAATAATGAAATCAGGGATACAAATCTCTAAGCAGCACTTTCTATATTTAAATAAAAAGCAAAACATTATTCTGAGGAGAGAGCTAGTGGTCCCTCCCGAAAGATGGTACCGGCACTTCCTTGATTTAATGTCTAACCCCGCGAAGCGGGACGCTGCTTAGAGATTTGTATCCCCAATGTGCGAATAAAGTAAAATACTATACTCAATCTATGACAATTTCAAATTCTTCCAGAGTATATCATATTCAATAAAATATGTCAAGAAATAACAAGAAAAATGGAGAAAATAAACTATCTCAAAACAATAACGAGTTAAACGGGGATTTCGCTTTTTTAGACCAAACCTTAAGACCTTCTAAATGGGAAGAATACATCGGTCAAGAAAATATCAAAAAAAATCTTCAAATCCTCTTAGGAGCTGCTAAAGAGAGGGAGCACCCGCCTGAGCATTTATTGTTTTATGGCCCTCCGGGGCTCGGCAAAACTACCCTCGCCCACCTAATAGCCAAAGAGACCAATAGCCAGATGCGTTCAACTTCTGGACCAGCTATTGAAAAAATCGGAGACCTCGCTTCCATATTAACAAATCTCTCTAACGGAGACATACTTTTTATAGACGAGATACATAGATTAAATAAATCAATAGAAGAAGTCCTCTACCCCGCTATGGAATCTGGCTCACTTGATATTATTATAGGCAAAGGACCTAGCGCCAGAACTATCCAACTTGAACTTCCCCCATTTACTTTAATTGGAGCGACTACGCGCGTAGCTATGCTTTCCTCACCTTTACGAAGTAGATTTTCTGGCGGTATATTTCGTCTTGAATTTTATAATCCAAACGAAATAATAACCATCATCAATCGCTCAGCAAATATTTTAGGAGTGACTTTAGATAAAATAGCGGCAGAAGCCATAGGAGAAAGGAGCAGATTTACTCCCCGTACCGCCAATTATTTATTAAAAAGAGCTCGTGACTACGCTCAAATTCAGAAAAAAGATATTGATCAAGAAGTAACAACAGAAGCATTTAATCTTTTAGGTATAGACGATATGGGGCTCAACTCTTCTGATATAACCCTCCTCAAAACCATCGCTAATAAATTTAATGGAGGTCCTGTGGGATTGAATACACTATCGGCCTCTCTTTCTGAAGAAGAAGCTACTATTGAAGAATTCCACGAACCCTACCTCCTTCAAATCGGATTTTTGGAGAGAACTCCACGCGGGCGAGTTTTAACCAAACGGGGCTATGAGCATTTGGGGTTAGATTTTCCGAAAGAGAAGCAGGAGAAATTATTATAAAAACCAAAAAGTATGTCAGGACATAATAAATGGTCAAAGATAAAAAATAAAAAAGCGGTTACCGATGCTCAAAAGAGCAAGATTTTTAGCAAGATGGTTCGTCTTATCACCGTAGAGTCTAAAAAAGCTAAAGGTGATATAAACTCCCCTGGTTTAAGAGCAATTATTGAGAAGGCAAAATCAGAAAATGTGCCCAACGACAATATTAGTAGAGCTGTAAAAAAAGGTATTGGTAGCGATGCGGGAGAAATGGAGCAAATAACTTACGAGGCTTATGGTCCTGGTGGGACCGCTTTGATTATTGAAGCATTAACTGAAAACAAAAACAAAGCTGTTCAAGAAATCAAACACATTCTTTCAAAAAACGGTTTTGAACTTGCCACTTCTGGCTCGGCTACTTGGGCTTTTGAAAAAGAGGTTGATAGTAATAGCTGGAATCCAAAAATTACCGTTCCCATAGGAGAGACTGATAGTGAAAAATTGCAAAAACTAATAGAAGAACTTGAAGAAAATGATGAGGTTCAAGAAGTTTTCACTAATGCAGAATAAAAAACAAAATACTAAATACAAAACACTAAATACGAGCCGCAACTCGTCACTGGTATCTCCTTCCACGACTATTCTTGGGATAGACCCCGGTTATGCCAGAATTGGTTTAGCTATCATAAAAAAAACAAATAAAGGAGAAGACCTTATTTATTCGGAATGTTTTGAAACAGAAGCTAAACTTTTGCATCACGAAAGACTGCTATCTTTGGGAGAAAAAATAAAAACTATCATAAAGAAATATAAACCACAAAAAATTGCTATAGAAACTTTGCTTTGGAGTAAAAACAAAAAGACCGCTCTTCAGGTGGCAGAAGCTCGTGGAGTAATACTATTTGAAGCAGCCAAGAGTGGTATATTGATTTATGAATATAATCCAAATCAAATTAAACTAGCAGTGACTGGCTACGGTAAAAGCGATAAAAAACAAATCATTAATATGATAGAGAAATTAGTCAAATTAGATGTTAAAAAAAGATATGACGATGAATATGACGCAATAGCTACAGCCATAACTTGCAACGCCATTTCTTTATCCACAGATACAAGTGTTTAGAGTTGTTGCAAAAAATCTAGACTATGATAAAAATTATAAAATCTGACTTAAAATTAATAGTCAGAATTAAAAGTAAGTTTAATTTTATGTACAAAGACGAAGTAGAAGATGAATTAGATGTAGAAATGGATATGGATGATGAAGAAGAAGAAACAGGGGAAGATGAAATGCCAGAAGAAGAAGATGATAGTGGAGAAGATGACGAGGATGAAGAATAAATAGACTTTTAGGTCTAAACAAAAAACTGCCCTGTCATATGTGGCAGTTTTTTGTTTGTATTTTTTAAACCTTCAAAACTACAAAAACTCTCTTGCCTATTTTTATCTTTCTTTCTACTTCCCCTATTTCTTGGTTTGGATTTGTCACTTTTTTATCTGGAAAATCAGAGACAGCGCCCGCTTCTACCAAACGACGAAACTCTGATTTTGATTCTACCATTCCACCCTCTACCAAAACATCAATTAATTTATCAGTCTTTAAAACATTTAAAACTTTTACATCCTCAGGAAATTCTCCTTTACTAAAAGTGTTTTCAAAATTCGCTTCCGCCTTCTCTGCTTCTTTTTCTCCGTGATACATTTTGACGATTTCAAACGCCAATTTCATTTTTACTTCTTTTGGGTTTTCACTATTTCTTATATTTTCTTCATATTTATTTATTTCTGATATTTCTATTCTCGTTGTTAGAATAAAATATTTTAATAGAAGATCATCTCTAAGCGACATTACCTTACCATACATATCTTGAGCAGAATCAAAAAGATTTATAACGTTGCCCCAACTTGAACTCATCTTCCTACCATCCAAACCTTCAATTAGTGGATTCATTAAAATATCTTGAGGTTCTTGCTTGTAGTATCTTTGAAGATCTCTTCCGGCAAGCAAATTAAATCTCTGATCAGTGCCTCCTATTTCAACATCAGCTTTTATTGCAACCGAATCATATCCTTGCATAAGTGGATACATAAGTTCCCTAAATGATATTCGCTTACCTTTATCTAATCTTTTTTTAATATTTTCTCTTGAGATAAAATCACTCAAAGAGAAGACATCAGCTTGTTGCCCTATTTTATAATAATCTAATTTTGCCAACCATTTGCTGTTGTAATGAACCTCGCATTTTTTTATATCTATAATTTTTGCTGCCTGTTCTACATAATTTTTCAGATTTGTTTTGACCACTTCTTCTGAAAGCATCGGTCTTTCACTATCTTTATCAGAAGTATCACCAACCAAACCAGTAAAATCACCTATAATTAAAACAATTTGGTGCCCTAAATCCTGAAAATCTTTAAGTTTAAGCAACGGAATAGCTCTACCAAGATGAATATTAGGGCTGGTTGGGTCTATTCCTAACTTTATTCTTAATTGCTTGCCACTAATTAATTTTTTCTTTAGGTTTTCTTTACTTATTACATCTTCTACTCCTCGAGTTAGGAGTTCATTTATTTTATTTTCGTCAGTTATTATTTTGGTTTTATTAGCTCCAAACATATAAAAATGCTACCATAATTTATGATTTTGGCATAATATAAAAGGGTAATGATAAAATTCATTAAAAAACACAAATACTTAATAAAAGGGCTTCTAATGTTATCTATTTCCGCTAGTTTGATATTGGGGGCTATCATCCTTTTTTGGATTAGTTCTTTCAAAGTGCCCACCTCTGAATCAATTAGGGAAAGGAGGATAGTTGAGTCAACCAAAATATATGACCGCACCGGAGAAATCTTGCTTTATGATACTGGTGGCAATATGAGGAGAAGTATCGTCCCCATAGAAGAGATATCTAGGCATATTAAAAACGCCACCATCGCCATAGAAGATAAAGAGTTTTACAGCCACAACGGAGTCAAACCAACTGCTTTTATTAGAGCAACTTTAGTCAATATACTTTCTTTAGATTTTAGTCAGGGAGGTTCCACCATCACCCAACAAGTGGTCAAAAACTCTCTCCTCACTTCTGAAAAACTTATTTCAAGAAAACTAAAAGAGTGGGTTTTGGCTATAAAATTAGAGCAAGTAACCTCTAAAGAAGAAATTCTTTCAATGTATCTAAATGAAATCCCTTACGGAGGCGTTCTTTACGGAGTAGAAGAGGCGAGTATTGCTTTCTTTGGTAAATCTTCATCAGATGTTACTTTGGCCGAAGCGGCTTATCTAGCGGCTCTACCAAAAGCTCCCACCTTTTATTCGCCTTATGGTAAAAATATAGACCGCCTTGAAGCGAGAAAAAATTTAGTTTTAAATGAAATGTTACGAAGTGGTTTTATAAATGAAGATGAATATAAAGACGCCTTAACTGAAAAAGTGGAATTTATTGTCAAAGGAGATTCTAGTATTAAAGCACCACATTTTGTTTTTTATGTTCTTGATTATGTTCAAAATAAATATGGTGAAGAGGCTCTAAATAGTGGTGGTTTACGCGTCATCACTTCATTAGATTATAATCTTCAAGCAATTGGAGAAAGAATTGCGCACGATTATGCAATGAGCAATAAAAATAATTTCAATGCTGAAAACGCTGCCATAGTGGCTACCGACCCAAAGACTGGAGAGATTTTGGTTATGGTTGGCTCGAGAGACTATTTTGATAAAGAAATAGATGGTGCTTTCAATGTCACCACAGCCAAAAGACAACCGGGCTCTACTTTCAAACCATTTGTTTACTCTCAAGCTTTTATTAAAGGATACACACCAGAGACTGTTGTTTTTGATTTAAAAACTCAATTTTCAACTTCTTGTGCCTCAAACAACACCACAAGTAGTAATGGTTGTTATTCACCAAATAATTATGACGATAGCTTTATTGGTCCAATAACATTGCGTAATGCTTTAGCTCAATCACGCAACATTCCAGCAGTAAAGATGCTCTACCTCGCTGGTCTTAGTGATTCTATTCGTTTGGCTAGAGATATGGGGATGACCTCTCTTTCAAATAAAGGAGATTACGGATTAACCCTTGTCCTTGGAGGTGGTGAAGTTACCCCCCTTGAAATTACCGGAGCTTATGGTGTTTTTGCCAACAATGGAGTAAAAACTGATATCTCACCGATAATTGAAATTAAAAATAAAAACGGAGAGGTATTAGAAACTCACGATCCAAAACCTGTTCAAGTGCTAAACAAAGAAATTGCTTTAAAAATATCTGACATATTAGCTGATAATGTGGCAAGAACACCAGAATTTGGGTCAAATTCGGTTTTAAATTTCCCAACTAGAGATGTTGCAGTAAAAACAGGTACCACAGACAATTATCGTGACGCTTGGATTATTGGTTATACTCCTTCAATTGCTATTGGGGCTTGGGCTGGCAACAATGCCAACACTCCGATGGTTAAAAAAATTGCTGGTTTTATCGTGGCTCCGATGTGGCGAGCTTTTATGGATCAAGCTTTAGCCAAACTTCCAGTAGAACAATTTGAAGAGCCATTAGTTGAAGACCCGACCAATTTGAAACCAGTTTTACAAGGCATCTGGCAAGGGGGCGTCTTTGCAAGTTCAACCTCAAATACTCGGATAGTAACTGGTGGTCCACACTCTATTTTAAATTGGGTAAACAAAGATGACCCAAGAGGTGAATATCCAGAAAATCCAGAGAATGATTCTCAATTTGAACACTGGGAATACTCCGTCCGCCTTTGGGCTCAAAACAACGGACTTTATGAAGATAAACCGTTTATAGTTAATTAAATTAATTTTAAAAAAATTTTTGATATTTTCAGTTGATTTTCTATTTCTGTTTTATGCATAAAAATTTCGTTACGGATTACAGGATTAGTTTTTATTTTTATTTGCTCCCCTTTTATTTCTATATCTTCTTTTTTTAATTCTATCTTTGTTTCTTTTTTTATAATTTCAACAATGACGACTTGTTTGAGAATATTATCTCTATCCAATTTTAAAAACTTTTCTAAAAAATTAGATATATTAAACATATTATCTATTCATCGGCATCACAATATAAAGAAAACTCTTATCAGTAGCTCCGCTGATAGCTAAAGGCTTACCTATTCCTCCAAAATTTAATACCAAACTATCTGAAACAATAGACTGCATACAATCTATAATATATCTATTATTAAAATTTAACTCTAAACTATCACCAGACACTGTAGCAAAAATAGACTCATTATACTCACCAATATCATCATTTTTAGCCTCTATATCTAAAGATTTATTTTTGATATTAATCTTTAATTTAACTTGATTTAAAGAGTTAGAAAAAATATTTGAAGTTTTAATAGAGTTTATTAAATCATTTTTTAAAATATTAACAGAGGAGTTATATTCTTTTGGAATTATTTGTTTGTAATCTGGAAAAGATCCGTCTACTAATCTAGAAACTAAATATATATTATCTATAGTAAAGGCGGCTTGATTTTTCTCAAACACAATATCAATATCTCCACTATAATCTTCAAATAATTTTATTATTTCTGAAACATTTCTATATGGTATTAAAGTTTCTGGAAAATCAGTTGAAATTTTTGTATTTATCTTTTTTTCAGCTAATCTAAAAGAATCAGTAGAGACAAAAATTAATTTATCATCTTTTTTATATATATAAACGCTTGAAAGTTCTGGTTTTATATTTGAATTTGAAGCACTATACCAAACTGATTTGAATCCAGAAATTAATTCACTACTATTTATTTTTATTGATTTTGGATTTTTTAGTTTAGGAATACTGGGAAAATCCTCATAAGGTAAACATTTTATAACTACAGAATTTTTATTTGATGATATTTTTAAATTATTTTCTTTTGTTTCAAAAATTAAATTATCGTCTTTTATAGAAGAGAGCACTCCAATTAACACATTTGCTGGTACCGCCACAATACCTTTCTCTATTACTTTAACTTTTAAATCTATTTCTATACCTATATCTAAATTAGTAGCTTTAATATAAAGTTTATTATCATTTGTTGCTTCTAAATAAACACAAGAGAGGACAGGTAGGGTTAGATGTTTACTAGCCAATCTTGATGTTTTTTGAATAGCGATTTCTATTTTTGATTTATCACATTCTATTTTCATATTATTTATTTTATTTATATATGGCTGTGGATTAGGGGATTACTTTTTATATTGTTTATTTAAAAGGTTTATTTGAATTTATTTTTTTATTTTCTGTTTATAACTTAATTATAATTTAATTTATTTTTATTTTTTTATTATTTTATAAACAATTTTTATACAAACATTAAACAGGTAATTAACAAGTAATTAACCTATTATAGACCTTATTTCTTGGATCTCTTTTGATAACAACATATCTTCTTTTATTTCTTTTTTTATTTTCTCACACGAGTGTATTACTGTAGTATGGTCTCGACCACCTAACTTCTCCCCTATTGATGGATAAGAAATACTAAAATCTTCTCTTAAGATATACATAATAATTTGTCTTGGTTTAATAACTTCTTTCTTTCTTGTTTTTTCATAAATAATTTCTTCTTCTATTTTGTAAAAATCAGCAATTATTTTAACCACTTCTTTATAAGAAAGTAGTTTTTTTTGTTTAATACTATTTTTAACCAAATCTTTAACTTCATTCAAAGTTAATGTTTTATTTTTAGTGCCTGTTTGGCAAACTATTAAATTAATCACTCCTTCCAAATCTCTGATATTACCTTTAATAGAGGTGGCTAAATAATCAACAATTTCATCATCTATAAAAAGGTTTATACTTGAACATTTAGATTTAATAATAGCTACTCTTGATTCATGGTCAGGAGCAGGAATATCTACCACCATACCAGCAGCAAATCTAGATTTCAGTCTATCTTCAAGACCAGTGACAAAATTTGGATGTTTATCACAAGAGAAAACAATATGTTTGTTATTATCTTTCATTATGTTAAATAAATGAAAAAGTTCTTCTTGAGTTTTTTCTTTACCAGAGAGAAATTGAACATCATCCATTATCAACATATCGTATTTTCTATACTTCTCTTTAAATTGGTCCACTTTGTTTGTTTGAACAGAGTTTACATAATCATTAACAAATTTCTCGCAAGTAAAATAAAATACCTTTTTTGATGGGTCAGTAGCTTTAACAGCATTACCAACTGCTTGGATTAAGTGAGTTTTTCCGTGACCAGAGCTTCCATAAATAAAAAATGGATTATAAGCAATGCCTAAATTACTTAATACTCCTTGAGCCGCTGCGTGAGCAAGCTCATTAAAAGGTCCAACAACAAAAGATTCAAAAGTGTATCTTGGATTTAGATTATCGTCTTTGTTTATATAGTGTTCAGATAAAGGTAGTTCTCTGGTGGCTGAAATGGTTTTAGTGGGTATATATTGGTTTTTTTGTTTGCTATCTTCTTTGATGACATATTCAAGAGCGTGTATTGATTCGGATGATTCACGAAGATGTTTTAATATAAGTGAATGAAATTTTTTTAATAACCATTCTTGAACAAAAGTATTAGGAACACTTAAATAAATAACACCATTATCAAATCCTGAAATCTTAGTTTCTTTAAACCATGTGGTAAAGTTTGCTTTAGAAACAGAAGCCTCTATCTCCAACAATACATTATTCCATAGTTCTTTAGTATCCATATTGGTTATTATATATACAAAAATTTTTTATGGAACTTGTATTTATTCTTAAATATGTTTATAATCTGTGAATAAGTGGTTAATAATTTTTAAGAGATAATTTTTAAAATAAAGTCAATTTATTATTGTTTGATTTTTTATAACATTTATATTATGTCAATCACATATCAACCAAAAAAAAGAAAAAGAGCTAAAAGTCATGGTTTCCTAAAGCGTAGTAAGAGTGTGGGTGGTTTGAAAGTGCTTCAAAGTCGTCGCCGAAAAGGTCGTAAAACATTAACTGTTTAATTTAATGCTTCCAAAAAATCGAAGGATTCCAAGAAAAATGTTCCCATTATTATCTAATGGGGCTAAAATTTTTAAAAATAAACTTTTTTTATTAAGATTTGTTTTAGAATCAAATCAAAAAATATCTCGTTTTTGTTTTTCTGTTTCAAAAAAAGTAGCCAGAAATGCTGTAACAAGGAATAAAATGAGGCGCGCTGGGTATAGGTTATTAAAAAAATATTTATCTGAAATAAAACCTGAAGTTATCGCCCTATTTTCTTATAGGGTTATACCTAAAGATGAAGAAGAAATTATCAAAAATTTAACATCTATTCTTAAAGACTCAAAATTAATAAAATAACAAAATGATATCCTTTTTTAAAACCATTATTTATACTCCTCTTTATAATATTCTTATTCTTCTTTTAAATGTAAGTTGGATTGATGTTGGTATTGCTACAATTATACTGACTATTTTAGTAAAACTAATTCTCTACCCTATTTCCAAAAAATCAACAATTACTCAAACTAAAATGAAGGAAAAAGAAGGTGAACTTTCTTTAATCAAAGAAAAATATAAAGACAAACAAGAACAAGCGTTGAAAATAATGGAATTTTATAAAACCAACAACATCAACCCCTTTTCTAGTATTTTAACTGTTCTTATTCAAATCCCTATAATTTTCTCTCTCTATTATATATTTTTCAAATCAGGACTCCCTGTTATCAATACAGAACTTTTATATTCATTTGTAAAAATTCCAACAAATGTTTCTATGAGTCTTTTAGGGATTATAGATGTTTCTCAAAAAAGCATTGTTTTGGCGGCTTTGGCAGCCGTCACTAGTTATTGGCAGATGCATATAGCTTCTAGTGGTTTAGATGGTAAAGATGTAAGTAAAACTAACGCTAGCACCCTCAATAGGCCAGATTTTGCTAAAATGATGGCTAAACAAATGAAATACACTATGCCTTTTATTGTATTTTTTATTTCTTGGAAAATTTCAGCTGTAGTCGCTCTTTATTGGTTTGTTAGCAACTTAATGTCTGTCGCTCAAGACTTGTATATAAAAAAACAAATAGCCAAAACTTCTCTTTCCAGAGGGTGACCCTTGAACTGCCCTTGCCCCAAAGGGTCACCCTCAAGGTCGTTTACTCCCCTATTTTAATCATCCACAAATATCCATCAATTTTATTTCGGAAGATGAGATGAGTTTCATCAGGAGAAATATCTATATCAACCACGTCAATTTTTTCACCAGATTCTGATGAAAGATTAACAACATTGTAATAAATATCATTATTTAAGTCTATTTTTTCTATAATATCTTCAGTGGAGACAACTCCTTTATACCAAACATCAGGGTAGTTCCCGTTCGGTAGTTTGATTGGGATAGCACAATAGACTGTTGGATTTTTTTCTTCAAGCCAGACACATTTTTCAGCCAAAGTGTTGGCGCTTATTTTTTGAGAAGTTATATTATTGTTATCAATTAGGAATAGTTGGGGGAAATTATCACTAACTGAAACTAAATTTAAAGAATTATCAGAATTTGGATTAGAAGAAATCCCTCTAATACCCAAACCGATTTTTGTAAGAGTTTCGTTTTTGGTATTAAAAACATAATTAAATCCAATACTTTCTGAACTTCCTTTGGTTTGCATTACCACCCGATCGGGAGTGACCCATTTTGGTAGCCACTCGGTTAAAGGGTGAGACATCACTAAACTGCTTTCGGTTCCGTCTGGATTTGAAATAAACCAATTTGAGGACCAATTTGCGGTGTAGTAAAAAATTTTGGAGCCACTAGGGTTTATAGAAATTTCTTTTATACCGGTGGGTAGTTTGCTTATGGTGGTGTTAAAGGGAGTCAGATTTTCGCCAACAATTTCGTTTTTATTTAGTTTTACAAAATTAGTCTCTATAATTTCACTTTCAGGCATTAAGGTTTGGGCTAAAAATCCAGTAGCGTTTGGCAACCAAAAAGCCCTCACTATTTTGGGAATAGTGGTGTTTGTTAATCTTTGGACAGCTAAAGAATCAGATTTGACTTCATAAACATTGCCGGTACCTTTCTCTACAAACCTGACGATACTCGTGGTGCCAATATTAAAAACAGCCGCTCCAGCCACTGGTTCGCTAGATATTTTTCTTAATCTTGGTATAGGTTGGTTTGTATTAGTCTTTGGTGTGATATTTGACTCAAAATCTTCATTTGAGGTTTCTGTTGTTGGTTCACCGATGGTGGGGGCGTCACTTTTGCCAAAAGGTAAAAATTCTCTAATAGAAAATCCAACTCTACTCTCCCCCTCCGCTTGAGGTTTTGAAGTAAAAACCAAAAACAAAGCTACTCCAACTATAATCAATATTCCTATTATCAATAATATTTTTTTACTCATTTTATTTATGGAAATGTTACATGCCAATGATCAGCTTCTTTTAAGAAGGTTGCGTTTTGGTCGCCTATTTTTATTGTGTAAAGTGGACCATCATTTGTTTGTGTAGGAGTTCCTCCGTTTGACTCTACAAAACTACTTAAGTTGGGATTTTGCCTAAAACTAAAGTCAACTGAATTGCCTGTTGGGTGACCGCCGGTTTCTGAATGCCCACCTTCGGTACCCCCTGTTATTCTTAAAGGTAAATTAGATTGGGTGGCTAGATCTCCTAACCCTAACTGTGTTGTGCCAGCAAGACCATTTAAATTAACACAACCTACTGTTCCTCCGCTAACGCAAGGGTCAGCGTAAGTATTAACTCCTTTATTTGCCAAAGAATCCCTTATTGTATTACTTTCAAATATTTCAGAGGCGGACATCATTTCCCCTTCGGTTAATGTTCCCCCAGGGGGAGCGGAGGTGGGAGCGGAGCTAATATCAAGATTAAGAGTTAAAAGATTTGGATTAATGGTAGCAAGAATAAGCCAAGCGGCTATAATAAACACTAGACCGATAATGGCATTTTTGATACGCTCCTTTCCTTGAGATTTCCCTTGGATAGCATCGGTAGTAATGTATTGAATACCTCCAATAACAATGAGTAAAACAGCCGCTACCACCGAAAGTCCGATGGCTAGTTTGAAAATAGCCGGGATGTATTTTTGTAAAGTAGTGGTTCCGCCACCACTATCACCTACCCCTGGAAGTGGAGCTAAGACAGCGTAATCCGGTATCTCTTCTGCAAATACTGGCACTATTGGCATTACTAGCATCGCTAGTATTATGAAGATTCCTGTTTTTAAAATTATTTTTTGCATATTAATTTTCAAAACTCATTATTAACTTATTGTCTGCTTGTTGTAAAATCCTGTTTAAATTTTCAACCCGTAAACCAATAATAGACTTGCCGTCTTCGTCTTCTGGTTTTCTAAATATAGCCGTCCTTGAGCTTGAAAGATTTGGAATAGTTTGATTATTTAGTCGCCATTCGTATGTCAAAGATCCAATACTTTCTCTCGTAAAATAGTATGGAGCTGATAAAATTTGGACCTCATCAGTCTTTAGATTAAAAGTGTTTATGATTGCTGAATTAAAAAGATGTCCATAATAAGGGTTGTTTTCATAAAAAACAATTTCTGGATCAATTGGTTTGATATCTACAAAACCTTCAGCCACCAAATTGTTTACTGGGTCTGTTACTAAAACTTTTATATTTTCTGTTCGGCCCAAAAGAGAACCATTCAAAAAAACAACATTTTTACCATATCCTGATTGGTCTTGATATACATCAAGACCATTTGACCACTCATAAACAAGATTTTTGGCGGAAATTTTATTACCATTTTTAACAAATTCTGGCATAGCTATTACCCTCAAGGCGCCTTGTTTTGGGTGTAAAGCTTTTCCTCTATAAAAAGGCGGCACATAAGAATCAGCTTCCCAGACGATATCAACACTAGCAGGATTTAAGGTGAAAGTTTTTGAAAATGAAACACCGCTTAAAAGTTTGATTTGGATTTTTATTTTTGCCTCTTCTCCCACATTGCCGGCTCTAAAATTATATCTAATCTCTCCTTTACCGCTTAAAACTTTTTCGTCATTTTTATACCAAGTAATATCGGCCGAGTTTAAATCGCCTGTATAAAGGACTAAATTGATGAAGACCGTCTCATTTGGTCTTGGATAATTGGGGATAATTTCAACTCCGAGTTCGTTTGAAAGAGCATAAGGGATGTCAATATTTATTTGACCAATTTGACCAAAAGTGGTGGTAGGTAAAAACACCATTCCGAGAGCTAACAATAATAGAGTTTTTATAAAATTATTCCGCATTTCTTTATATTATATCATTTCCCCTATTTATTATTAGTCAAATGTTGATAATGTTGTATATTGTATTTATTGAATATATGGAGATTGTTTCTATTAAAATTATATTTTTAACTTTTTTATTATTAGGATTCTTTTTTTATTGGGTGTTTAACTTTATAACTCTATATCATTTGACTAGGTTTGGTATTGGGGTGCAACCAAAAAGGTTTGCCGCCGTGTTCTTGTTGGGCTCTATGACTTTGTTTTTTGTCTGTGTTTTAATATTGGCCAATATTGATATAAATAATATATTTAATCTTATAAACAAATGATCAGGTCAATTTTTTCAATATTTAAAGAATCAACCAACTCCTTTGAGGGTGAAGATGATGGAGAGAAAGTCATTTTACTTTTGCGTCGTCACCCATTTTTTATAATTGTAAAAATGTTTTTTTATATCATTCTATTTTTGGCGCCACTCTTTTTAGGTTTTTTGTTTTATCCTGTCCTTACTCTTAACAATCTTTCAACCCCTTTCTTTTTTGCCGTTAGTTTGTGGTATCTTTTTGTTTGGTCTAGCGTTTTTTATTCTCTCACTATGTATACTTTAGATGTTTGGATTGTTACAAACAAAAGGATTATAGATAGCACTCAAAATGGATTTTTTAATAGGACAGTATCAGAGCTTCATATGAGTCGTATTCAAGATACTTCGGTTCAAACCAAAGGAGTTATTCAAACATTTTTACACTTTGGCGATGTTCAAATTCAAACAGCCGGCACGGAAGAAAAATTTAAATTTTTACAAATACCCAATCCAGAAAAAGTAAAAGATGAAATAATGAAATTGGTTTCAAATCAATCAAACCATTTGTGATTTTAAGCGACCTTTTTAAAAGTTCTTTGTGCGGGGGTTGGTTTTATTTTTCCTTGAGTTATGCTCGTTGCTTTACTAAGTAAACCGCCCTTATCTTCGGATCTAGTCAAAAGTATAGTGACAACTACTCCTAGCGTAAGTTCGGGCAAAGTGTTTATGACTGGAATCAGACCAATTATAGCTTGTCCACCCATAGCCACTAATTTCTTTGGATTTTTTATAAAACTTACTCCAAGTATCCAAAACCAAACAACAAAAGCAAAAGATGCCACTGGCGATATTACAGAACTTAAAATTTCACCAACTCCCAGCAAGTTAAGGAGAGCATTAAAAGCGTCTATTGATAGAGATACTACTGCCATTATTGTTGCCATCCAAAGCTTTATTCTTTGTTTTTTCTCACCATCTTCTTCTTGTTGAGGTATAACTCTAACGGGCCTTCTTAGAGGCACTTGGTTTGGTTTAGGTGTTTCTTCGTCCATATAAAGATTATATCATAGCCACAAGAACCCCACCCCATCCGTCTTACGACGTCTTACCCCTCACCTTGTCAAGGTGAGGGGCGGCATACCGAAGGTGTGCGGGGTGGGGTTATTCTTCTCCCAAATCTATTTTTTGTTTTTTCATAGCCAAAATTTGAGAAGGGTCGGAAGTAATAATCTGGTCTTCGGTATAAGAAGCAATTATTTTGATAGCGACGTGTTTAAGACCGGCAAAAAAGATACCCTCCCCTACTCCAGATTCTAATAAAAGATATTTTTCTTCGTCTGTTAAGTTGAAAACATCTTGAAGTCTATCTACCACCGTTGGTGATTGTTTGAGCAATACCTGAATAGAGGAGTTGCTAATAATCGGTGTGCCATATGGTGATTTAAGAAAATCGTCCACATCTTGAGTAATGGTAGCTAATCCTAAGTAATACTTTCTGCCTCTTTTTGCTAAAGAAAGGAGGAAAGAGGCGGTATCTTCTGATTTCATCATCCACCACGCCTCGTCAATGACCAAAAGTCGTTTCTTTAATTCTCTCCTGATGGCATTCCAGATATAATGAGTGACAATATACATTGCTACTGGTTTTAATTCATCTTCCATATCTCTAATAGAGAAGACAACAAACTTTTTGTTGATGTCTATATTTGATGGTCTATTGATAAAGTTTGACCAAGTGCCTTTGGTATATTTTGAAAGTCTTTGCGCCAATGACTCCCCTCCTTCCATACCAGAGAGAACCAATTCAAAATCAGAAAGAAGTGGTGGTTCTACATTTTTGAAATCAGAATCAACAGTTATATCTTTAAGGGCGTAAGTTTCGGTGATAGCTCTGTCTATGATGGCATCTTCTTCGGCTGAAAGACCTCCCATCATTATTCTAAAAAGTCCAACCAAATTTATAATTTGACTTCGCAAAACGCTAGATGAAGACTCATCTTCACTAGGAATTGGGAGCTCAAAAGGATTTATATGATGGTCAGAGTTTAAAGAGATATTAAAATATCTCCCCCCAACTGCTTCTGCCATATACTCATATTCATTTTCTGGGTCAATGACAATAACTTCAGCATCAAACATTAGAGATCTTAAAATTTCGAGTTTGACGGCATAAGATTTTCCGGCTCCAGCTTTAGAAAAAGTAACCGAATTATAGTTTTCCAAAGAAAATCTATCAAACAAAATCAGAGAGGAGTTGTGTCGATTGATACCGTAGAGGATTCCTTTGTCAGAAGTGAGGTCAAAAGAAATAAAAGGAAATAAACTTGATAAAGGAGAAGAATTTATTTTAGAGTGAACTCCAAGCTCATCTTCAGCGGTGGGTAAGATGCTTCTAAAACCTTGCTCTTGTTGAAAGAGGGCTGGTTTGACATAGACTAATTTGGATTCCAAAATTGATTTTATTTCTGATTCGGCTTTGTCTAATTCATCACTGTTGTCTGCGTAAATTGAAATATAAAGACCAACCTCAAACATTTTTTCTTGAGCTTGCTGGAGCTCATCGCGCAGGTTTTCTAAATCTTGATAGGCGGTATCAAGCATTGGGTCTCTGACTAACCCCTTTTCCTCTCTGATTCTGATTTGACTTTGGACTTCTGCCACCTTTTTTTGGAAATTACGCAATATCTTAGCTGTTTCTAGTGGATGAACAAAAATAGAGACATCAAACATTTTATCCATATTTATAATTGGAGCAAACCAGTCTTCAGATACAAACCTTGGATAAGAGATAACAAAAAAACTTCTAACCAATTTTTCTCCCAGATTGATTTCTTTGGAATTTACTTTAAGAGCGCTGGGCGCCAAAATATCTCTAAGCTCTAATTCGGAACTTTGGGTAATAGATTTTGGCAAGATGGAAACATTTGCAAAATCTTCTTTTTTATTTTTTTTCTTTAAAAAATCAAACATTATATTTTTATTGGTTTCTCACTTTCCCCAGGGTTGAAAATCTTATAAAACAATTCTACCACCTCATCGGTTCCCAGCTTAGCCACTCGCACTCCGCAACGCACTAATCCTTGTTCAACCACCGACATTCTTTGCTCCAGTTGATTTTTCTTTTCTTCAAAATTTTCTTCTTTAGTTTCTTGGCTCTCTTTTTTACCACCAAAACTGGTAAATATCCCCTTTTTGGTAGAGACAATAGCCGCATCATAAGGAATAATAATAAAGAAATTTTTGGTCATAATGTTGGTGCTTTCAGTGAAGCTTTTGATGAAGGCAATATATTGTTCAATTTGTATTTTCATCAAATCGTTCGTTTGTTCTTTATATCTGCCCTCTAAAAGAGCGATATAAGGTCTGATATCAAGCTTTCTAGATTGAGCCAATATCTGAATAGAGAAATCTAAAGAATTTAAAAAATCTTGAAATTGAAGGAGGATAGCTTGCCTCTCATCATTTGATTTCAAAGAAAAGTTGATTGAAGAAGCCATTAGGATACCTCTCATACCTTCGTCTTTTAAAATAACAATGCCATCTCTGACATCATCTACTGGCACAAATTCTTGAGTGGCATTTTTTATCATAAATATATTTTAACCCAGATATCAACTACTAGCTACTATTGCTAATTTTCTCGTCCTCTTTTTTCTTCACATCCAGCTCCCAGTTCATATCTTTTAATTTACTTTCGGATAAATTTGGTACCACTAGCGAAGTATATTTTTTATTAGAACTTTCTTCAGAATTTTCTTTTTCGGTTTTTTTCCAAATATAGAGCTTATCTTTAGTTAGATATTTGAAAGCTGATTCCATAGTATAAATAAAAGGTCGATTATTTATTTTATAAAAAGCCAATGCTCCCGCTAAGATAATGATGGGTGAGGAAATAAGTAGGCCCAAAAATAAGCCAAAAATACTGATAGTTGCGACAGCTGCCGATGCGCCACCGGCAATGTAAATAAATTGTTTTAATGTAAAAGGGCCAAATATTTTATCTTCTACATCTATAAATTGTGGGATTTGAAAACGCATATCTTGAAAATTATTCTAAGTACTCTAATTATACTAATTATTTTAAATAAGCTCCAATTTTCAATCCCTAAATTTGGTAATTGGGTTTTGGAATTTGTTTAGGTTAATTAGAAATTAGGTCAATTAGGTCAATTTAGACCACCGGCTCTCTATAAGGGTCCTCACCGGGCTTGTAATCAGTTGCAACTTTTGGTTCATCACTTATCGGTAAATTTCCTGGCGGAACCGCTGGCTTCATTGCCTTGGCTTGATTTAAGATTATCTGTTCAAATTCGTTTCCTACCCCGCTCTGGGATTGAGGCATTTTTTCGTTTTCGTCTATTTGTTTTTCAATCGCACTCAATTCATCAGAGATTTTACTAAAAATATTTTTCTTAACATCTTCTGTAATCCAACCCACCGTATTGGTATCTATTTGTAATTCGTTTTTTATATTTTCTCTAAAATCCTTTTGGGGTTCAAAACACAAAAGAACCATAAAAATTTCATTCTCAAGTGCAGTATATTTTTCTTCGTTCAAATTAAATTGCTTGCCAATTTGTTCTGCATCCCTTCTCCATTTTTCGTCTAACACAAAAACTCTCAATGTCTCCGGTAATCCTTTTATTCTTTCTTTTATTACTTCTTTATAATCCATAATTTTTACGAGTTAGTTGGTGATGTTCCCCCTCCTCCAGCTGGCGGTGTTCCGCTATCTGCACTAGGCGACGCTGTTGTTGGTGATGTTGCACCGGAGGCTTCTGTTTGTGCATCTAGTTCTTTTTGGTATTCTCTTGCCGCATCTGCAGCTTTTTCGGCTTTAGATTTTTGTTTTACCTGCTCCATTATTTTTCTTCCTGCTGCTTTATTGCCGGCCCAATTCCACTTGTCTGAAAGTTTACCCCCTAGCCATGACCCTACTCCTGCTCCAATACTAGCCCCTACGAATGTACCAACTCCCGGTAACACTAAACTACCAAGAGCTCCTCCTGCTACAGCACCAGTAGAAGTAGAAACGGGACTACTTCCTCTCATTCTTTCTGCATATTTCTTTTGTCTCTCCGTGCCTATATTTTTAATTTCTTGCCAAGCCATCTTACGCTTCTCTGCTTCTGCCATCAAGGTTTTGGTGGCTTCAGAATAATCATTTTCTTCAATTTTAGCTTCAAGTTTTTGAGTGGCTTCTGCGTGAGCTTTTGTAATGTTTTCAAATCGTCTTCTTGATTCTTCTAGTTCTTTTTTCGCTTTTGCCTCTTCTTCAGTATTACCAATTCCGGCTATTCTAGCGTCTTTTTCTTGTTGTAATTTATTTTCTTTTTCTTTCAAATCTTTTTCCGCATCAGTTTTAATTTGTTTTGTTTCTGCAACTTCTGCTTTTCTTTCTGCCTTAATCTTTTCTTCCTCTGCCTTCACTGTATCTTTTACTATTTTACCATCTTCTCCTGCAACTTTTTCATAATCTGTTTTGCGTTTTGTTTCCTCTTCTTTCTCCTCTTCTGTCTGTCCATACACATCTTTGGCATATTTAGCTTTCTTTTCCGCTTTCTTTTTAATTGACTCAGCAAATCCGCCCTTACCTCCGGCTTTACCAAAAACATCTAATTGTCCACTAAGCCCAGGAACTTTCTTCAATTTTTCAGAAGCACTTAAGTCAAAACTACTTTCAGCTCCTTTTTTAGATGTCCAAAGACCGGCTCTAGCGGCACCAGAATACCATTTTCCCGAGGAGGCAGCATTTCTTAATTTATCAGAATTAAGAAATGCGTTTGATACCCTTCCAACACTTTGTCTCCCCGCCAAAGCAACACCACCAACCGCTGTAGCACCAATACCACCACTAATTGATTTGAAAGCGGTGCCGGCTGACCCTTTCATAGCTATTTGTTTGGAGAAGATAAGGGCAGCGATAGAGAAGCCGATGATTAAGACATAATTAACAAGGAGTGGCAGGGCCCCTTTAGGGTCGGTTGAGATGGTAGAAAGTTGGCCACCAGTTTGCCCTATTGATGTTATAAGAGCATTTCCAAGTTTGAATACTACCCAAGTTAAAGCAAAGAAAAGAGGGGCAAAGAAAGCTTGATTTACTAAAGAGCTTTGCCAATCGTCAAAATGTTTTTTCATTCCGGGAACAATAAAGGCAATAAAAGCGATAGGAGAAAGTATCATTAAGAAAATAAGAATAACAAAACGAGCAGTAAACATTATACCGGCTATCAAAAGGATAATGGCGGCAATAAACATAAGGACAGAACCCAAAACACCAAAAATAAGAATTTGACCAGCATCTAATTTTATTGTTTGATCATTGCTATCTTTTAAGTTTAAAACATCTGAACCATAAAGAGTTTGCATCCCAAGCATTTTCATATAACCGGGCGAGATACCTTCAATTTTGTTTGTGGGAGGAGGGAGGAGAGGGAGGGTGATACTTTCAGAAGCTATTGATTTATAAAAACCAACCGCCACTATATTTGAAGCGTCAATCACCACTTTGGAGAAAAACAGACTGAAATTTATAAGGAGAGCGATGATGATAATGTTTTTTACAGTGGTGTTAAAAGCGCTAAAATTGGTATCAAACATTGTTTTGAAAGCGGCGTATAGTAGGACGAAGATAAAGGCCATATTGGCTATGTCTCGCAGTGTTTTCCAAGCAACATTGATGCTGTTGCCTATTCCCTCACTATCGCCGATATGTTTCGCCATTTCTACAACGCTATATTTGACAACCATATCAAAAAACCATCCAGATAATATTAAAATAAGAGACGATAACATCATCAAAATTGAAGCAACACTTGTGAAAATGGGTTTGACTATCCAGTTGCTAAAGATTGAAGAAGCACCACCCGTTTCGGCGCTTCCCCTTAAAGATTCACACATTCTTGGATCAGTTCCACTTTTTACACATTCGTCAAAAGCTGATTGTGCCTCAACTCCCAAAGGGGTTATAAAAAACCCTGTTAAAATGACTACTAATATTCCAAATGTAATAAACTTTTTTGACATTTTTAATTACAGTATGGGCTTGATGGATCGTAATAAGTATTTAATGGATCACAGATTGGGTTGATACCTTCGTGTAAATCTGGGACGGGTATGTTTAAAACACTAATGCTTGGTGTGTCTGGATTTTCACAAACATTTGGATCATCATTTGGATCGTTTGGATCATCATAACAGAAGTAACCTACAACCTCTGCGGGCTTATTTGTTAGCTGACCTGTGAATTTTTGATTACCACTACTTGCGTCTCCAGAACTCAATCCTCTTAGACCTTTTCCTATACCACCAACAACGGCTCCAATAAGTTGATTCAAAAGAGCACTAACTATTTCATTTATTTCATCGGCGGCTGCTAATTTGTCTTGACCAACTCCCAGTTGTTTATTTAATTGTTCTGATATAACCGAACCGGGGGTATTTGTTTTTTCTCTTAAACAAACTGGTTTAGTATTTGCTGGAACTCTGTCAATCGGTAATCCATTTTCGTCAAAACTATCAGCTACAACAGCGTTTACAGGAGGACCGTATTCCTCACATTCATTAAAAGACATAAATCCTTGACCCCAATTAAGTTCGGCTCTTTTTGTTCCTTGTCTGGTAGCGATTTGGAGATCCAGTTCATTCTCGGCTTGAAGGTAAGCACCGATAGGGCTGTTTTGGGTTCTTTGAGTTAATTCAAAGAAGCCGTCCCAGCCACCTTGACTAAAATCATTCATAAAACTGTCTATATTGTCTACCACATCGGTTAAAGTACAACGGTAGATTGGTTCGCGCATATAATTTTGACTTAGAGCTAATCTAATCTTGGCTCGTATTGGACCACAGAGTAAATTTAAATCTGGATCATTAAGTATAAATTGACCAGCTATTTTGTCTCCGATGTCTAAAAAATAAGCTTCAGGGTCGGTAACATAGGCAGGGCTACCTTGAAACCCAGTATTGATCCAATTGACGGTGCTGGCTGACATCCTTTCTATTATGAGATTGACTACTAACCAAGCTAGAGTATCAAATCCAAACTCTTTTCCAGATTGAAGAGTGGTATTTCCGGCTGTAACTCCTGAAGTTTGAGAAATAACCGCTGTATTTATTTCAGTCACAAAGTCTTCAACTGGAATAGCATTAACTGGTTTTATAAAAATAGGAGAAAGAGAAGAAAGTAAAATTCCAAAAGTTAATAAAAAAGATATTTTTTTGTTAAATTTTTTCATTGAAAATTGAAAATTATAAATTTTACTCATTATATCCCGTATAATAAGTAGTAGCCACCACTACCTTGTTTATAAATAATTTTATTTTGAACTATAAATACAACAGTAGCTTTTAGGGCTTGAGTAAATATAGTTATTCCATCTCCATATAACTGTATAGAGGTTAGACTTCTAATTGGGTCATCAAAAATAGTTTTCATTTCTTTAAGAGATATAACCATACCTTTTATTCCATTAATTATGTCCAAATGAGCTTTAACAAAAGTTTGAGGCACTGGCATTAAGGTAAGATCGGTGGCGATATTTTCATAAACAACGATGATATCATCTAACTCTTTTATTTTTGATGGTTCTCTTGTTGCTATCGCTTGAGAGATTATGTCTAATTCATTTTTCATTCTTTGTTGCCTGCTATTTTTCAATATATTTCCTAAATTATTACCATAATCAGTAATAGTTTGGACGCCGTTGTCCGGAATGATGTTGAGTTTGGTTTCCAAGGCGACTTGTCCTCCTAATTGGTCGGTTAGAGCCAATGTTTGGTCTATCAGTTTTTGAGCTGATTCGTTATTTAAAGTCCCATTTTGTTTTAGAGCTAGATAATTTGAAATTAAACTTCTGGAGACGATGTCGGTAGCAGTTTCCTCTATTGATTCGTTATCTTCTTGTTTGGTTTGGTCTAGATTAACGGCAACATTGCCCAGTTCGGCCTGCCAATTTTGGTTTGTTGGTATTGAGATTTTGTCTCCAGCAACTAGATCGCTAGCAAAATTTATAGCTGTGCTACTTTTGTCTTTACCGAAAGCAATAATAATAGCAACAACCATTGCCATCACTAAAATAAAAGTGCTCAAGACTTTTTTGCTCGGTAACATAATTGCTTTTATTATAACATGGTAAATTATTCTAATTGCTCTAATTGTTCATAATTATTCTAAAATAAGACCCAACCCAAATTCCAAAATTTAGAAATTGGGTTTTTGGAGTTTGTTTGGGTTAATTAGATCAATTAGTATTTAGGTTAATTCTCTGGCGATGGCTACCCAATCTTTTACTCTCAAATTTTCTGCTCGAGTTTTTTCTGAAATTTCACACTTCTCAAAAATCTCTTTTAAGTTTGAAGTGTCAAAGGTCGCCTTTTCGGGGCAATTTTCAAAGGCGACCTTTGACACTTCGGCTAGGTTTTTTATCAAAAACTTTCTCTTGTGGGCAAACCCTTTTTTCAAAATCTCAAAAAATTTTTGTTCAAATTGTTGCAGTTGGAAAAAGTCTTCCGAGCGTGCCTTGCGCAGCTCGACGGAGCGAGCAGAGGAATTTTTCAGCAGAAAAATATCCGTGCTAAGCGAGGAAGACCTTTTTTCAACTGCATTGATAAAGTGTTTCTTTGAAATATCTCTTACAGAAATAATAGCCGAATCTACTTTTGGTTTTGGATAAAAGCTTCCCGCTTTTATAATGCCTCCATATTCTGGAGTTCCATATGCTTTAATAGAAATACTTAAAATAGACTCTTTACCATCGCGAGCCATAATTCTCTCGGATACTTCCTTTTGAACCACAAAAGTTATTGATTTTGGAGGATTTTCTGCTTCTAGTGCCTTTTTAAACAAAGCCCCAGTAATGTAATAAGGAATGTTGCCCACTAGTTTGTATGATTTCCCAAAATATTTTGAATCCGCAAGTTTAGAAATGCCTTGCGAGGCTGACTGAGCCGAGCACGAGGAATTTTTTAGCAAAAAAATATCCGTGCATTTCTGGGCTTGCGGTGAAAAAATATTTTGTATTTCTAAATCTAAAATATCTCCCTCAACAACTTCCAATTTACCCACTTTTATTTCTTCTTTAAATTTCTCTCTAAGTAATAAAGCTAAATCACTATCTTTTTCAATAGCAATGACTTTTTTTGCTTTTTCTAAAAGAAAACTAGTTAAAGTTCCCTCTCCCGACCCCACTTCAACCACTGTATCTTCTTTTTCAATCTGCGCAAAATCAGCAATTTTTTTTAAAATCCTTTTGTCTCTCAAAAAATTTTGTCCCCACTTTGCTCTGTGAGTTCCACGAGGCAAGCCCAATGATTTTTTTGATTTCATAATGTATGATAATACAATAACAGGTTAGACAAAAAATCAACATATGTTAAATAATTTTAAAACTTATCTCGAAAAAATACAGGTCACTCCATTAAGTTGGCTAGTTGGGATTTCGGGTGTTTTGATGATTAGATTTTTTTTGGAGTCTTTTTCTAATCCTTCCTCAAGCGGGTTTTTTGCTTCTGATGCTTCTACTCTTGTCCATTATTATTTATTCTTTTTGGCTGTTGCTGTAATTTTTATGATTTTCCTCCAGCTAGTTATTCCAAGTTGGAAAAAAGTTATTCCTCAACTAACCGCCATTTCATTTTTGGCTGTGCTTATTGGTCCTATTGCTGACTTTATTATAAGTGGTGGTAAAGGTTTTAGGATGGCTTATCTTTTTAATACTCCAAAAGAAATGCTAGTTTCTTTCTTTACTTTTTTTGGTGGAAATTTATATACTGGCGTTACTTTGGGTATCAGGATTGAAATAGTTTTGATGCTTTTGTTTATTGGTTTACTTGTTTATTTTATTGAAAAAAGTTGGTTTAGAGCGATTGTTTCAGTTATTTCTCTTTATATTTTGATATTTATATTTTTATCTTTACCCGGAGTAATGAATGCTATTGGAGGTCAAGATATGGCTGGCAATTATTTTAAAGAACCTTTTACTTTTATCCAAAAATCAATAGAAAATTCCATCACTATTTCAAACAATCTTCATAACTCTTTAGAGTATTCTTCTTTTGTTCGTCTGTTTGAAATAGCTTTCAACTTTTTGATTGGTAAAATTTTTTTCTTGATTTTGATAATAGCCACTTTTATTTGGTTTCGTCTAAATTTTAAAGAAAAACTTAGAGCAGTAATCAAAAACTCTCGTCCAGAAAGAGTTACCCACTATCTCCTTATGATTTTTGTCGGCCTTTTTGCCGCTTATTCAATTTTTCCAAACATAAGACTTAATTGGAATGATTGGCTCTCTGTTCTTGTTCTTTGTTTGGCTTTTTATTTTTCTTGGATGTTTGCTGTTTCTACCAATGATTTGGTTGACGAAGAAATAGACGCTATATCTGACCCTACTCGTCCTTTAATAGCCAACTCTTTAAGCAAAAAAGATATGAAAGAGTCGGCCATTATTTTTCTTGTTGCTACCCTTATATCTGGATTTCTAGCTGGCTACACTGCTTTTTTCTTTATCCTTACTTTTACCGCTCTTTATTATATTTATAGTGTTCCACCAACTAGATTTAAAACTATACCTTTCTTCTTCTCTTTTATAATAGGTCTTTGTTGTTTAACGGCTGTTTCGGCTGGATTTTTTTTAATCTCTCCTTCTAAATATGTTTCTGTTTTTCCTTCTAAACTTGCTTTGGCTGTTGTGGTTATATTTTTCTTGGGTTCTCACATCAGAGATATGAAAGATATTGAGGGAGATAAAAAGGCGGGCATCAAAACTGTGCCTATAATTTTTGGAGATATTTGGGGGTCAAGAGTAGTGGCTATTATGGCAGCCCTGTCTTTCCTTCTGGTGCCCATTTTTTCTAGTGTGTATATATTATTTATATCAGCTATCCCAGCCGCTTTGGTCGTTTATTATTTTATAAACAGAAAACCTTATTTTGAAAAATATATTTTCAGAACATATTTTGCTTTTATTCTGACTAGTTTCCTACTTTTTCTTTTTTAAAATCAATAAAACTTTACCCATCATTTCAGGCACTTAACTACTCCGGGTGCCAAAGGTTTATCTATAAAAGAAGCTATTCCAGAAGAGTCTACACACCAATTATTCCCAGTATTAACAAAGCTTTGGGATGTGCTAAATAATGTGGCAGAAACAGCATAATCGAACCCGTCTGAATTACAGATCATACTAAACTCTTTCAGTAATTAAATTCTATCCAAACAAAAAGGGGCCGGTCAGGGGCCCCTTTAGGGTACTTGTGCGGGCTGAGCTACGCTCAGCCCTTGCCGTTGTTGGCGGAGACTGCGAGCTTCCTTTGGAAGACAGTGAGAGTTGTCGGGCCTGGCGGTGGCATCCCCACTTGAGGAAACACCACAATACTCCCTGCTGGTGACCTCCGGATTTCCTCCGCGATCACCTCGCGTCCCAAGATGACGGTCGTGTCTTCTTGGAGAGGTAGCAGTGCCAGGTAGTACTTCCCATCTGAAGTAAACCCTTCACTACCAATTGGGAATTCGACGGAGGCACTCCTCCCCCAAGGATTGATCTCTGCGACCGATCTCTCGATCTGTCCGCCACCGACGCGAATCGCGCCGATGACGCAAAGTTGGGGGAGGAAAGGGGTGGCGAGATTTGCGACATTACCGTCGTAAATCAAGACACTTCCTTGCGGGGTATATGGATTGGTTTCCCAACCCAATTCGCCCAACCGAACTTCCTCACCACTGCAAGTGTGACCTAACAGTAGGTAGGAACCCGGCTGAGAGAAGGTCAGCCAAACCTTCCTTCCGACTCCATTGATTTCGGACTCTACAACGAGTCCGCCTCCCGAAATAGACGGGGTGTCTTCGGGGAGGGGGACATTTACCGATGCCCACGCTTGGGCAGCGGCATTGCGTTCCATCCGTTCCACTCCCTCACCAGCAAAGGCGAAAGAAGTGGTAAAAATCATACAAAAAACAAAAATTGTTAGGTTTTTCAATGTACTATCTCCTTATTTACAAGTATAGCATAATCTTACTATATTGTCAATAATCAGAATTCTATATGAATAAGGGGTTTGTGTTTGGGAGTGTAGTCTAAAAACTCTTGTTCTAAAAACTCATCTGGTATTTCTAATACAAATTCAGATGGGATATTGACTCCCCGACTACCAAAAATTGTTCTAGTTTGAGCGTAAGAGAGGAAAAGTTTTTTCTTGGCTCTAGTGACCGCTACATAAAAAAGCCTTCTTTCTTCTTCGGCTTCTTCTTCGCTTAAACTTTCATCTCTTTCGTGAGGGAAAAGTCCTTCTTCAAGTCCAGTTACAAAAATATAAGCAAACTCTAAACCCTTGCTGGCGTGAACGGTCATTAAGCGCACCCCTTCCCTTTCTTTTTTGTCGCTATCTTGGTCAGAAGCAAGTGAAGTGTCTTCCAATAATTTCTCTATTCCATCTTCCCAATTTTTAACTCCGTTTTCTTCGTTATAAATCTCATCATATTTTTTAGCAAGAGCAGAAAGTTCTTTTATGTTCTCCACCCTCTCTATACCTTCGTCAGTTTTTTCCAAATTTTCATTTAAACCAACTTCTTTGGCGATAAAAAAAATAGTTTTGGAAGGTGGATTTTGAATTGCAAAGTTTTTGATTTTCCGCAAGATATTTCTAAAAGCATCCATTTTTATTTTCATTCCTGCTGGCAACTCTTTTTCTTTTCCTTCTACAATTTTTAAAAGAGTGACTTTGCCTATACCGCGCGGTGGCACATTTATAATACGTTTCAAATCAGAAATACTTTCTGGATTAAGGCAAAATCTCAAAAAGGCCAAAATATCTTTGATTTCTTTTCGGTCAAAAAATCTAGTTCCTAAAACTTGATAAGGCACTCCTTTGGTTAAGAATTCTTCTTCTAAAACTCGTGATTGAAAATTGGCTCTGTAAAGCACGGCAATCTCTGAAAGGTCGGCACCACTTTTTTGCAATTCCTTTACTTTTTCTACCACAAACTGTGCTTCATGATTTTCGGTTAAGGCCTCAAAGAGACCCACTTTTTCGCCGACTGCGTTTTTGGTAGTGAGTTTTCGTTCCATACGCAATTTATTTTTTTCTATAATTTTGTTGGCCACTTCCAAAATAGTTTTGGTAGAACGATAATTTTCTTCTAAAACTACCAATTTCGCATTTTTATAATCTTTTTCAAAGTTTAAAATATTTTTAATGCTGGCATTCCTCCATGTATAGATATTTTGGTCTACATCGCCGACCGCACAAATATTTTGATGGTCTCGAGCGATGGCATCAACTATTTTGTACTGCACTTTGTTTGTATCTTGATATTCGTCAATGTGAATGTATTTCCACTTTTCTCCATAAAATTTTCTGATACTCTCATTTTGTAAAAGTTTGGCCGCCACCAAAAGCAAATCATCAAAATCTAAAGCGTTTTCTTTTTTTAAGATTATTTCATAATCCTGCCAAACTTTGGCTACGATGTCTCCAAAATAATCTCCGGAAGCTCTCTCAACATATTCAGAAGAGGAAACAAAATTACCTTTTTCTCGGGAAATAATGGAAAGTATTTTAGCTGGTTCAAACTGTTTAGGGTCGTAGCCATTTTTTTGCAAAGCTTCTTTAACTGCTCTTTTGGAATCTTCTCTATCGTAAATACTAAAATGTTTTTTGACTCCTGCCTCCCTAGCATTTTCTTTAATTATAAAAGCGCCCAGTCCGTGAAAGGTGGCTACGAATGGTCGTCCCGCTCCCGAAGTTGCCATATCTGAAGCGTAACCCCTTTCATTTTCAAGTAATTTCAAAACCCTCTCCCCCATCTCTTTGGCCGCTTTGTTGGTAAAGGTGACGGCTAAGATATTTTCTGGAGCTACTCCTTTTTGAATCAAATTTAAAATCCTGTAGGTCACAGTTTTGGTTTTACCAGCTCCCGCTCCAGCCAACACTAAAACCGGTCCTTCGGTTGCCTCCACCGCTTCTCTTTGGGCTGAATTTAATTCTAAAAAATTATTTTTTTCTTCCACTCACATATCTTACCAGAAAATAATAAATTTATTTTATGCACATTTTAGGTTGACCGAGTGGATTAATTTGATACAATCTTAAGCGTGTTTGTAGATTGCTGAAATTCATAAATATGGCTCAACAGAGCCTTATTTTTCAGAAAAGGTTGAATTATCATTAATCCTAGGCTTATTTTAAAAACTCCTGATGACCCCGATTCAAATAAACGTTATTTTTTAACAAAAATCGGGCGAAATATCAATTTGAAGTCAGCCCTTCATATTAAAAGGTTGTTTTTGGTTTTGGTAGTTTTACTATTGCCAATATCAGTTTCTGCTGGTCTATTTAGTATGCTTTGGGGAGATTCAAATGATATAAATTTAATACCTGATAAAAATATTCAAAATATGGCTCTTTTGGTAGCGATAGCTCCTCCCCTCGGTGATGCTTCTCCTGCGCCAGAAGTTGCAAACAATGCTTTGGTATCAAATATTGGTCCGACCGGGACCGCTTCAGAGACAGTTATTCATAAAGCTACCAGTGACCAAATCAGTGTTTATGTGGTTCGTGAAGGAGACACTCTTTCTCAAATTGCGGAGATGTTTAATGTTACCGTCAATACCATTAAATGGGGTAATGACCTTTCTTCAAACACTCTCAAAGTTGGAGAAACTTTAGTCATCCTTCCCATCTCTGGGGTCAAACATACTGTGGTTAAAGGAGACACTTTGGCTTCGGTGGCTAAAAAATACAAAGGAGATTTAGATGAAATAATGGCATACAACGAAATCAAGAAAGGATCTTCACTTGCTATTGGTTCTGTTATCGTTATTCCTGATGGAGAAGTGACAGCAGTGTCTTCTTATGCTAGTTCTGGCTCTAGCTCGTCCTCTTCCGGATATTCAAGTAAAGAATATGAAGGTTATTATATTAGACCAATAAATGGAGGAAGAAAGAGTCAGGGACTACACGGGAATAATGGCATAGATTTGGCTGCCCCAATAGGGACTCCAATAATGGCCGCTGCCAGTGGTGAAGTGATTATTAGCAGGTCTGGCGGTTGGAATGGTGGTTATGGTAGTTATGTGGTTATCAGGCATCCAAACGGTACTCAAACTTTATACGCTCATAATAGTAGAAACAATGTTTCAGCTGGCACCTCTGTTAAACAAGGGGATATAATTGCCTTTGTTGGTAGCACCGGCAAATCCACTGGTTCTCATGTTCATTTTGAAATCCGTGGCGCTCGAAATCCTTTTTAGTGGGCAAGCTAATGACAGGAATACATAAAAGTGATACACTTTAACTGTTTTAGAAATAATCTATAACTTTTGACTATTAAATACAGGATCAATAATTTTATTAAGGCGGAAACTGTTCGCCTGATTGGACTTCAAGGAGAAAATTTTGGAGAAGTGCCAACAAAAGAAGCTATATCAAAAGCTTTAGATTTAGGGCTTGATTTGGTTGAAATATCACCAAATGCTAAACCTCCTATTGCTAAAATCGTTGATTATGGAAAGTTTATGTATGCTGAAAACAAGAAGCAAAAATCTCTCAAATCTAAAACTCATACAGTAGAAGTCAAAAGTGTGCAGATAAAGGTGGGCACCGGAGATCATGATTTGAATCTTAAAGCCAAGAAGGCTTCTGAATGGCTTAAAGAAGGTCACAGAGTGAAGATAAATCTTTTTCTTCCTGGCAGGGCTAAATATATGGATACAACTTTTTTGAAAGAAAGAATGGATCGAGTATTTAAATTAATTACTGAAGATTTTAAAATAGCTGAAGATACAAAAAAAAGCCCCAAGGGAATATCGGCTATAATAGAGAAAGCTAAGTGACTCGAATTATTCTAATAAGATCGAATAACTCGAATCAATATATAATTTGCAAATATTTTATAATATGATATAAATATCAAGAACTCATTCGCATTATTCGATCTTATTTCAACAAACGAGCAATGTGTAAAATTCATTTTTACAACATCCGAGTGTAGTTGAAACAAGCATATTTATTTGTAACATTCGTGAAAACAAACAAATCATACTCAAAACGTATTAAAGTAACTAAAAATGGTAAACTTTTGGTTAGGAAGAAAGGTCAAAACCATTTTAATGCTAAAGCTAGTGGTGACACTGGACTTAAAAAACGTCGAACAGTAGCTTTTACAATGACTAATAAAAATAAAAGTAGATTTCTTAATAACGCTTAATAAACAATTATGGCAAGAGTAAAAAAGGGAGTTAATGCTCTAAAAACAAGAAGAAATGTCCTTAAACAAGTTAAAGGTTATCGTTTTGGACGATCAACAAAAGAAAAACAAGCTTATGAGGCGATAGCTCATGCTGGCACTTATGCTTTTGCTCATCGTAGAGACAAGAAGGGTGATTTTCGTAGATTATGGAATGTTCGTCTAAATGCAGTCTTGCGTGAAGGAGGTTTATCTTATAGTAAATTTATCGGTTCATTAAAAACAGCCAAAATACTTTTAAATCGGAAAATGCTATCTGAAATAGCTGCCACTTCCCCTGAAACTCTTAAAAAAATAATCGCTAAGGTGTAGAAAGTTTTCATTTTTCTAATAAAATCTATATTTGACCTATCCACAGGCAAGCCGTCAAGGTATTGCCAAAAGGGTTATTAAATATATACTATGAATGGAGGAAAAATAAGGAGGAGGACCCGCCTCCGCTACCCACGTTGCTAAAGCTATGAGGGTCAAAGAAAGCCATGGCGGGCAAGGTCGAGAAATTATAAGACTTTAATCTTTAAAAAAATGAATAAAGCAGATTTAGCAAATGCTGTTCACGCAAAAATTGGTGGCACTAAGGTCCAAGCCGAAGAAGTAATTGAAATTATTATAAGTGATATTGTAAACGCTTTGAAAGGTGGAAATGAAGTTTCAATCGCCGGATTGGGTATTTTTTCAACTAAACAAAGAGCGGCTAGAGTCGCCAGAAACCCTCGCACGGGCGAGTCTGTAAATGTTCCAGCGATGAGAGTTCCTAAATTCAGAGCAGCAAAAGCTTTGAAAGATGCCGTCAAATAAGACGCTACGCGTCTTGTTCTCACTTATCAAAAACTCCGCTTAGCGGGGTTTTTGATTTATATTTTTGCTCTGTGAAGTTTTAGGAAATGGTGTATCTTTACCGGTACGGTAAAGATTCTGGTGCCACCGATAGGAATCGAACCCATATCTTTCCCTTAGGACGGGACTGCTCTATCCATTGAGCTACGGCGGCAATTATAATAGATATTATCACAAAATATGTTAAAATAGCTTGTGCAAAGGATGGTCTTCATATAAAATTTCGGACTATCAATGCGGGATTAGTTTAGTGGTAAAATGCGAGTTTTCCAAACTTGAGTCGGGGTTTCGATTACCCCATCCCGCACAAAATTTTTTATTTTGAAGTTCCCACTATTCCACTACGATCGTATTTTAATGGGAGAGTAATTTATTATATTGAACTTTTCGTTTATCCAAAAAGTTCGCTGTGAGTGCCTATGTTTATGAAAATAATTATGCCATTTTCTTGTTTGTCAAAAATAGCTCTGTAATCGCCAGTAATATTTATACTCCACATATCATTGTATTTACCACTTAATTTATGGATGTTTAGGATTCTTGAATTTGGTTCAATAGAAAATAAATTCCTTCGTTCTTTAAATTTCTTTTGAATTTTTGGATTTAATTTTGAGTACTTACGGTCAAATATCGTATTCGTTAAGAATTGCATATTATTTCAAATTATCTAGGTACTCGTCCATTTCTTTAGTGGTTTTAAAAGTTTTAGATAGGCCTATACCCTTCTGAATATCCCTCCTAGACTTCATTAGTTCCCTTCCTGTCTTTGCATTAGGGGTTAGGGTGCCATAATAAATAAGTCCGACATCTAAAGTGCCGTCAACATAAGACCTTGTGGTAGATTTATAGAGGTCGGCCAGAGAAATACCTTCTTTTTTGGCTTTAGCTTGAGCTGCTTTTTTTAATTTCTTATCCATTTTAAATATAACTTGGGTATTCATAATATTTTAAATTAATCAATATATAATAAGTATATACTTTTGATATACTCAGTCAACTGCTGTTGTGTTTACCAGAAATATTCACCACCTTATCAAAATTGTCCAGAGTGGAGAGTTTGTTTTTGTGTATTTTGCTACATTTTTTACACTTTTGAATCACGCACCACTCTCCCCCATTTTCTTCGGTATCAATTGGTTCCATTAAGCCACCACACTTTTCGGCTCTATCTCCTGGGAAAATATCTACATGTTTACCCCAAAGACAGTGAGGGCAATGATTAGTGTAACCATTACCATCTACTTTTTCTGCACAGTTTTCGCAAACAAAATCTTCTACCGTTTTTTTAAATTTTAAAGACATTAGTTAAAACTTTTTTGCTCCTTCCAATACTATTTTTTTATTTTTTGGATTAAATTATTATTTGTTTCGTTCGGGGTGCCGAGAATCGAACTCGAACCTTATGCTCCCAAAGCATATATACTACCACTATACTACACCCCGTCTTACCAAGCCGAAACTTTATGTGAAGGCTGGTCTTTGCCCGCAGTAGCAGGCTACGACAGGGCAAAGCCCGTTAGAAGCCAGCAAAGGCGAGTTGAACATTTACTAGTCTATCATAAAATTATATTTTCTATAAATCTCACTTTTGCTATCTTTTTTTCTTGATCCAAAAAGACACAGGCTAAATCAAATTGCCATACTGGCTCATTCTTATATTTTTCCAATAAATAGGTCTGAATTGCTCTTTGTAACCTTTTTAACTTCCATGGATGCATATTATCTTCTGGTCTATAATTATTTATTTCTTGTTCAAATTTATTTCCATAACTTTTTCGGCTAACGGTCTTTACTTCCACAAAATGAATAATTTTGTCTTTTTCCATCACTATATCAATTTCTCCCCATTTTTTTCTGTAATTCTGACAAATCAGATTAAATCCTTTCTTAGTAAGGAAATTTGTAGCAATCCTCTCCCCTATTTTTCCTGTTTCGTTATGTTTTGCCATAAAAACTAAAAAGTCTTTGTCTTTTCAAAAACCGTTATTTTAAGCCATTTTGTCTTTTCAATGACTTTGACTTATACACATTGTCCCCTTAGTTATCCCCAGTTTTGTTGAAAATTAAAGCTAACTACACCACAAAGACATTCTAACATTTTTGGGACATTTTAATAATCAAAATAAAAAATAAAATAATGTTGCCTCTTTATTTTTTATTTTGTAAAAGATATTTTTTGTGTTAAATTTATATAACTAAAGTAAAAGCGGCCTTGGTCGCCGAAGCTTTAGCGAAGGCGGCCATGGTTTAGTGGTAGGACGGGTCCTTGCCAAGGACCAGGCGGGGTTTCGATTACCCCTGGCCGCACAGGGTATTATATTATTTTATAAACACATAATGAAAATAATGTGGTATTATTTTCTTATGCGCCCGTGGTGAAATGGATATCACGACTGACTTCGGATCAGTTATTCTGGGTTCGAATCCTGGCGGGCGCACAGCGATATGAAAGAAAAAGCAAAAATAGAAAAATTTGATATACCTAAAGAGGTTTCTCATGTAACCAAAGCGCTCAAAGATGCTAATTTTGAAGCGTATTTGGTTGGAGGTTGTGTTAGAGATCTTTTTATTGGTAGAAAGCCAAAAGATTGGGATGTTACTACTAATGCTACTCCAGAAGAGATAATTGCTCTATTTACTAAAACTTTTTATGAAAATACCTTTGGTACGGTTGGTATTGTTCAAGAAGATGTTTCTGATGAAACTCTGAAAATCATAGAAGTTACTCCATACCGTATTGAGAGCTCGTATTCTGACCATAGGAGGCCTGATAGTGTCAGATTCAGTCAGAATATATTAGATGACTTAAAAAGGCGTGATTTTACTATAAATGCTATTGCTTATGATGTAGAAGAAGGAGAAATAATAGACCCATTTTTTGGAGTAGCTGATTTGGCTAAAGGTATTATAAAAACAGTTGGTAAAGCAAAGGAAAGGTTTTTTGAAGATGGCCTTCGTATACTTAGAGCGGTTAGGTTCCACGTGGAACTCGGATTTCCTTTAGACTCAGAAACTGAAAAATCAATATTGGAAAATAACGATATTTTAAAAGAAGTTTCTAAAGAAAGAATTAGAGATGAGTTTGTAAAGATAATTATGTCCCCTTCTCCTATGAACGGACTTTTATTAATTAAAAAACTTGGTTTATTGACTTATATAATACCAGAATTGGAAGAAAGTATTGGTATAGAGCAAAATAAGGCACACTCTTACGATGTTTGGACTCACTTATTGAAAACTCTGCAACATTCTGCGGATAAAGAATATCCGTTACATGTGAGACTTTCGGCTCTTTTACATGATGTGGCTAAGCCTAGAGCCAGAAGATGGGATGGTAAAGCTAAAATATGGACTTTTTATGGTCATGAAGTGATAGGTTCACGTGTAACTAAGAAGATATTAGAAAATCTAAAATTTTCACGTGAAACAATAGAAAAAGTGGTAAATTTAGTTCGTTGGCATATGTTTTTTTCTGATACCGAACAAATTACTCATTCGGCTGTTAGAAGACTTGTGGCTAATGTTGGAAAAGAAAATGTTTGGGATTTAATAAATATGCGCGGTTGTGACCGTATTGGTACCGGTAGACCCAAAGAAAATCCGTATAGACTAAGAAAATATAAATCTATGATTGAGGAAGTAATGAGAGATCCAATATCAGTGGGTATGCTTAAAATTGATGGTCAGAAAATTATGAAATTGCTTAAGATTTCGCCTGGGCCTAAAATAGGTCAAATATTAAATGCTTTGTTGGAAGAAGTTTTAGACGACCCTTCTCTTAACACTGAAGAGTATTTAAATAAAAAGACATTAGAATTGTCAAATATGTCTGATATAGAATTGAAGGTGATAGGGGAGAAAGGTAAATTAAAGAAAGAGGAAGTAGACGAAAAGGAAATAAATAAAATAAAAAGCAAACATTTTGTAGAATAAGTTTATTTTTAGGTTATCCACATAATGTCCTTTACATTATTTATAAAAGACATAATATTAATAACGGACATAGCTAACATTTTTTAAAGTAAACATATAGTTAGCATTGGTTCTTTGTTAAAATCCGTTGGCCGACGGATTAAAAGAAAGTTTGGTTAAGCTCAAAAAGCAGGTTATATATATCTTCACTCATATAATTTTAAAATGAGATATCATACAGTTTTTTGTGAACGCGCTTCTTAACGAAACTTGGCTTTTAACCTAGCTCTGATTTTGGATCTGATATTAAACATATTTAAAGGAATCAGAAATAAAATCAGGGCTGGGTAGCTGCTCTTTACCCATTATTGGGTGTTTGTTTAAAAACCCCTTTGTCGTGCGAAACTCCTCCACCGCATCTTAGGGGTTTTGTTGTGTTTTAATAAATAAATATTATATTAATTTAGCAATTGACGCAGTATCCTGGATGGTCGATTGGTTTTGAAAGGTGAGACCTACAAGCTCCTTGTATACAATAATAAACAGCACTGTAATAATCAAAATCTGTAGCCCATTCTTCATTTGGGATATTACAAACTCCAACCGCCGTACAAAATCTGATACTTATTTGGAGAATATCTTCTCCACCTAGGGGGTCTGTCCAATTTTCCCAATCGTAGACACCGTTTGGCCATGGTGCATTTGGCCAATTACCTCCAGATAAATAAGTTTCAAGTCCTGGAGGTAGACTTCGATTTACATCAGCAGGGAATACTCCGTCATTATCTTCAGTATAAAATTCTATAGCTGTAGCTATACTTTTAAATTCTAATTTGGCTCTAGCAAAAGAGGCCGAACTTCTAGCTCTATTAAGACTAAGCAGGACAACGGAAGATAAAATACCTATAATAGCCATTACGACAAGTAATTCTATTAAAGTAAATCCTGAACCACTTTTTATTTTACTTTTCACTTTTTAATTCTATTAGTTTAGTCATTTATTTTCAATAAAATAGGGCAGTGATCAGAACCTAAAACTTCATCTAGTATTTCTGAACTTTTTATTTTTGACATAAATTCTTTGTTGGCAAAAAAATAATCTATTCTCCAGCCAATATTACGCGCTCGAGCGTTAGCGAAGTGAGTCCACCAAGTGTAATGACCATTGCCTTCTGGCGTAAAGTGACGGAAGGTATCTACAAATCCGGCGGCAATAATATTGTTAATTCCTTCGCGTTCTTCTTTTGTAAAACCATGCTCGCCTTCATTTTGTTTGGGATTAGCCAAGTCATTTTCTGTGTGGGCCACATTAAGGTCGCCACAAAAGATGACATTTTTTCCGCCCAAGGCGGACCCGCCTTGGGCGGGCTTTCTCCTTAATTCTGTAACATACTCTAAAAATGCCGGGTCCCAACTTTTATATCTTAAATCCAATCTGCTTAAATCGCCCTTAGAATTTGGTGTATAGACATTGACCACAAAAAAATCTTTAAATTCGGCTGTAATAACCCGCCCTTCCTTATTGGGGTCGCCATATCTGTCTTCGTCAAGCTTATACTTTTTAGTTATTTTTTCTGGAAACCCAGAGACAACTTTTAAAGGTTTTTCTTTGCTAAATATAGTCACTCCGCTATATCCAGCTCGTTCGGCGCTGTTCCAATATTCTTCATAGTCAGGCAAATCTACCTGCGCTTGCTCTTGTTTGGCTTTGGTCTCCTGCAGACAAATAATATCGGGCTTGTATTTCTCCACAAACGGAACAAAAAGCCCTTTCTTATGCACCGCTCTTATGCCATTTACGTTCCAAGATACGATTTTCATATGTATATAATAACAAAAAATAAAAAACCAGAGTGCAAAATTTGAAAAAGCGAGACTCGTTCTGCAGCTTTTTCAAATTTTGCACTCTGGTTTTTTGCTACTTTCGATTATGAAATTTTTTGTGGATGTCGCGGAGGTGGCGGTCGGTGACGTGAGTATACATTTGGGTGGTGCCGATGTTGGCGTGACCGAGTAGAGCTTGGACAGAACGCAAATCAGCTCCATTCGAAAGAAGATCAGTAGCAAAAAGGTGGCGCATTGTGTGAGGAGTAACCTTTTTGGAAATACCAGCTTTGATGGCGCATTGTTTTACTATCCTCTCTATTGACCTTTTTGTCAGTGCCAGACTTCCTTTCCTCTCTTTGGTTACTTTGCCATTTTGTGAAAGTTGAACAAAAAGGGCATCATCCATATCTTTTCTTTTTGATAAATATTCTTTTAAAATTTTTTTGGCGTAGTCGGATATGAATACTACTCTCACTTTCCCTCCTTTGCCTCTAATAGAAAGTTCATCAGTAGTTAGGTCTATATCGCGAGTGAGGGAACAGAGCTCGGATACACGAAGTCCAGTTGAAAAAAGAAATTCCAAAATGGCTTTGTCTCGTAAACCAGTGAGAGTATTCTCGTCTGGAACTTTAAGCAATCTTTGCAGTTCGTCGTTAGTAATCAAGTCAAGGGAATGTTCCGAAGTTTTGGCTAGCTCTATTCTTTCAGAGGGCATAGATTTGACTTCTTGTCTTGCTAGGTATTTCAAAAAAGCTCTTATGGCAATCAAATAATAATTTTGAGTCTTTTTTGACATAGTGTCTCCGTTTTTTATATTTTTTCCGGTAACTTGTCTGTTTAGCCACAATCTAAATTCACGCACTGCATTGTCAGTGATATCAGTTGGCTTTTTGGCCTTGGTTTGTTCTAAAAATACGGAGAGATAATGGTCATAATTTTCAACCGTCTTTAAAGCTCGCCCTTTCTCAATTTCTACATATTCTAAAAACTGCCTTTTTAATTGTTCTAAGTCTTGTGTCATTTTATAATCTCAATAAAGTCATATTATATCAGTATCAAAAATATTGTGCGACGTTAGTTTTATACAAATTTATACAAAAAAGTGCCTCGAGATCAGTTCGAGGCACCAACGGCTCTGCTTCCGTATGGCTCTCCATTTGATAAAGTTCAAACGGGGACAAAAACTTTTTCGCCTGTTTTTTCGCGGGTAGCTTTTCCGCAACCATTAGTTTGTCCGTTATTAGCTAATGGATTAGCCCGTTTATTTATCGTTGGATAGGCGGGCGACCAACTAGTCTGAATCAAACACTCCAATTACTTAGAGTTTGACCAACAAGACGATCTTCACGACCTTCTCGAAGGTTTTGATTCAGGCGCCGGCGGAATATCCGTCTTGCCTTCAGCTTTACTTCCCTTGGCAGTTGCCCCGGAATGCGCAGCTTTTGGGTCGACCGGCGGTAACCGGCAGATACAGCGAATTTCTCACGCATCTGCCAGAAAGATCTTTCAAATTTCTCTGGTAGATGCGCGAACAAAAGTTCGCGCGCTCGCGTAGCGAGACTGAGATTCCTTTAAGGGGTCTCAACCCTGTTCGACAGTGTGGAAACAGCAGAGAGAATTCTGTCGCATAACGACAAAATATCACCGGGCACTCCAAGCTTTTGGGCTTTGGATTTACTCTGTTCCCAGAGACTGTTCAGGTTATTGACATGAGGAATATAAACCCCAATCATGTCAGGTGAATCTGCCAACCGAACCTGCAATGGCAGAGAGGCTTCAACCTCTCCTTCATCGTCGAGGTGTTCAGTCAGAAGGACAAACCTGCAGTCTTCTCCTAGCCGCTGGTCTGAACGCCACCAGTTGTCAGTGTCTTCCGTCCAAGCATCAATTTCAGCTTGGTAGGATTGAAGATTCGGAAATTCCGGAAGATCTATCACCGACAAAGATGAGTCTTCTTCCAACAGTTTCTCTGTTGGGACAGTGATCGCCCGGGACATTTTTGTGGTGGGTTGGATCAGACACAAGTCAAAGTTTCCACGCAACTTATAGTTGCGGAGGAGGATGACCGTATTCCGTCCATTACCCCACAGGATAACGGCTTCTCCAAGGTGGACAAGCGGGTCTTTGGAAAAATACATGATTTCCTCCTTCTCAACCTGCCATTTCTGGTTCAGGATTTACGAGAAAATATTCAAAGAACTCAGGGATTGCTCCCACCGCAGAAAACTTTTACAAATTTTCTCTGGTAGAAGCGCCAACATTATGTTGGCGACCAGTAGGGGGTACTGGATTTTGAAGGAAGATTCTTTAAGGGGTCTCAACCCTCCAACTTGTCGTCGCGCATCCGCTTTTCAGCGGGGGCTACCCGTTCAAAACCGGGTGTGGCGATAAGCCCAAAGACTCGACCAGGGAAGCCCTGGGCAGCAATGATACTTCCGATGATGATAGCATCGGGGTTCTCACGCTCCAGATCGGCTAGCACCTCTTCAACCTGCGGATCCGCGGTGAATTTCACGCGGGCCAGCTCGGCGCCCGAAGTGTGTTTTCCAGCCGGCTCTTCAATTGGTTTAGCATTGATGAGAGTCCCGCAAGACGGAACCTCGTATACTTCACCAGTTTCCAAATCGGTCATCCGCACGCTGTGCGGAGTGGTGTTGACGATTTTCTTCATTGTAAACACCTCCTTTCTTGAAACTCATGGACACTGGGGTTTTTTCTTGGTCCAGCGCCGAGTGCGGGTGAGGTTGGTCCCTAAATCATAGAAACACTCTTTCACCGCTTCTTCATGGGCTGACTCTTCACCCCTGTAAGGATTTTTCAGACTGCATTCAGCACACAAGATGCTCGAGTACAGTTTGTTTAATAGGATATTGCACCTCTTACAATACCCCTCTCCTTTCCACTCAAATTGTCTTGAGGACATTTCTTTTCTCCCCCTCTCATTTTTTATAAAGAACTTCTCATTTGAAAAATCAATTTGTATTAATTAATTCCTCAAATGAATACCTAAACCTACATGTGAGCGGTTTAGGCACTGGTTTTTTTCGAGATTCCAACTCGTGACCACGAAATTGTAGTCAAAGAACAATTGTGCGAACCTGCTGCTCTGCAGAGCTGGCAGGCTGGAAAGGGCTCCTTGGTCAGGCTGGTTAGGCCGCCAGTTTTCCAAGAAGGGTGTTTGGATTTCTCCTCGAAGGTCTTTGAGACCTCCCCTTTCCTTTTCGTGCTTTAACGGGCACTCTCCGGGACCGAGGTCCTTTGCCGGATCCACCACAGATCCAGCTCGCGTATTATCAAGAGTTGGAGACTCAAGAACAGGGGCAGATTCGCACTAATCCGACACCTCACGCTAACAATGGCAACTACTGATAATTATCACTGTTAGCGCGGGGTGTCTTATTATTTATTTTTTAAAGAACGAAACCTCTCTTTGAGAATCTCATGCATTCGACTCTCAAAAGAAGTGGGAAGAAAACTTCCCGTGCCCATGCTTTTTCACTCGAGGACTTTACGAGCAACCTAAGCTCCTTGACCTAGGATTGACGAAGCGCCGAAGCCAACGTTAGTTGGACTTCATTGCCTCCAGGGCTTTGCGTCGGCTAAAATAGACGACACCCCGGACGACCCAGTAAGGTCTCATAATCTCCTCCTTTCTCCCCAATTTTATCCGCTAGGGGCAACGGAGATTTGTTGGGTTCTACTCCCACTTATGAGTCTCAGCGATATTTGACTGGGCTAAGACTCAAAAGTGAGAACAGAAGCTTGTTTGAATGTTCTGGAGACAGTATACTCGTAATAATAATTTTGTCAAGTATTTATGACACTTTGTTTAATTTTCTTTTTCTAATTTCTAATTAAGCATTATAAATAAAGGATATTTTAATTACCGATTTTTATTGAGTGATAATTTTGTATGACAGATTACACAAATTTTTGACCATTATATAATATCATGGTAAACAAAATTTAAGCAAAATTAGTTTGTTTTTGATAAAAAACACTTATTTTACTAAAATATGGCTCTAAATATAGTTATTTACTCCAAACTCCACATAAAATGACAAAAAAGCTTGACATTAACTTTCGACTTTGCTATACTCTCAACAGTGTAGTACGAAGAGAGGAGGTGGTGTCATGTTCGACTAGTCCGATTGTGCTGCTTCCTGGCTCCAGAACATGGCGGTCAGGAAGCGGCATGGTCAAAGCTAGTTAAAGGACCACTGAATCTCAATAATTAGGAAAGGAGGCTGGCCGATGTTGGACTAGTCTTGGATCTAAAATGTTGCCTATCTTGGGAAAAATGTTATTGAATCCTGATTAGGTAACATCAATTGAATGACCGATAGGCGGGGACTCCATAGTCCCCGCCACACACAAACCGGCGGCTCGCTTGCGACCCGCCGGTTTTCTATTTTGTATTTATTTGTCCTTACTTTTATCAAAAACTACATCAATCAAACTGCGCAAAGTATCAGCAAAATCCTTACTTCTTATAAAAATACTTGAAAGTCTCTTGCCGAGTATACTGATCCTTATTTTGTCACTATAAATTGATATGTCACAACTTACAGGGTATTTGTTTTGGTATATTTTTATACGATCTCCTGTATTATCAGAAGGTCGATCATTTTTTAGAGATGTGTATAAAACTTTTGATTTTATATTCTTATCTAATCTCATTTTTCTAAACTTTATTCTCTCGTCGTCCGTAAAGATTTCCTCAAGCGCATCTTTTGGATATATCAAATACATTTCTTGGCTCGTATCTGTCTTATCTTGTAACAATTCTTCGGCAGAACTAATAATTCCTTCTCTACCTTCAAAATATTTGACTACTGGGCGTTCTCCGGATTCGCGTTGGATGCTTTTTATTTCTGGGATGATGTCTTTAAGACGTTTACTGTTTTCATCTAAAACTAATTTTTGTCTTTCAACAAATGTCTCTAATCTTTCTGGCGGCTCAGCTTGATAGTGGGTTTTTTTACCGACGGTGGTTTCACTTACTAGTCCCTTTTTAGCTAAAGATTCTAAGATAACATAAACAGTGGGTCGTTTAAGTTTAGTCTTTTTTGCCAAATCTAAAACAGAAGAATTCTCAACTTGAAGAAGGGTAAGATAAACCACAGCTTCTTTGTCGGACAAACCAATGCTTTGTAAATATTTTTCTAACATTAGTCTCATTATACCACATTCTGCAAGTATTACGCTAAAACACCTTTTAAAATAGGGAATTCAATACACTTCGGATTACCGCAGTGTTCTGAATTTTTATAGTAGATTTTCTTCTTAAAAATTCGGATTTGCATAAAAATGGGTTTTATGCTATGCTCAAAGAGTCATTTTTAGACAATATTTTTATATAATTATGTTAACCAAGAATAAAAAAGAGAGAATTATAAAGGATGTAAAAAGGCACGAAACTGATACGGGCAGTCCGGAAGCGCAAATTGCGGTTCTTTCTCGTAGGATAGATGATCTAGCTGGTCATTTAAAGAAAAATAAGAAAGATAAACATTCTCGTCGAGGTCTTTTAGGTTTGGTGGCAGACCGAAAATCTCATATGAAATATTTGGAGAAAAAAGATACAAAAAGATACAACTCTTTAGTTAAAAAACTTGGTTTGAAAAAATCTGCATAAATTTCTAATTGCCCTAATTATTCTAATTTCTAAATAAATCCCAATTATATAATAACCAATTAGGGTTTGTAATATTAGTCATTGTTTAGGATAATTAGGTTAATTACTAATTAGGTTAATTTTAATAATATGGCAGTTATAAAACACAAAAATCAGCGCGTGGGAATTTTTATAGATACTCAAAATTTATATCACAGCGCTAAAAATATATATGGGGCGAAAGTAAATTTCGACCAAGTGGTAAAAGAAAGTTTGGCTGGTAGATTTCTTACCAGAGCCGTGGCTTATGTTATTACTACCGAGTCAGGTGAAGAGAAAAATTTTTTTGAGGCATTAGAAAAAATGGGCATTGAAACTAAAACAAAAAATCTGCAAGTCTTTGCTGGTGGCGCTAAAAAAGGGGATTGGGATGTTGGTTTGGCTCTAGATGCTATTAAGCTCGCTCCTAAATTAGACGCAGTTATATTAGTAACTGGTGATGGAGATTTTGTTCCACTAGTAGAATTTCTAAAAAATGTCGGTTGTCAGGTTGAGGTGGCTTCCTTTGGTAAATCTAGTTCGGCTCGACTCATAGAAGCAGCTGATGATTTTATTGACTTAGATAAAAATCCAAGGAAATATCTTATCTCAAAAATGAGAAACAAAGTTAGAAGTTAATATATACATATTTCTTTCCTAAAATATAATTCTTTCTGATATAATAAATATTTAAGTTTATTATATGCATGTAGAAGATTCACAAATAAAAGATTTTATTATTGACGCTGGATTAGTTTCTAAATCCAATATTGAAGAAATTGAAAAAGAAGCTAAATCAAAAAAGAAACCTTTAAGTGATATTTTAATCTCTAAAGGCAAATTTTCTGATGATGATTTAAGACGGGTTCAAGCTTATATTTTGGGTATTCCTTTTATAAATTTAAAAGGACAAGCTTTAAATAGAGATATTTTAAATCTTATTCCCGAACCTATCGCTAGGAAACACAATATGGTGGCTTTCGCTAAAAAGGACGATGCTTTAGAGGTGGCTATGTTGGACACCAATGACTTGCAAGCTCTAAACTCAATTAAGAAAAAAGTCGGCCTCAAAATACTTTCTCGTTTAACTGATTCCGAATCAATGCGTAGCGCTTTGATTCAATATCAAAAAAATCTGAAAGATGAATTTGGTGATATTATAAAAGCTGATGCTGATGAAATAAAAACTATTACCGAAAAATTACCAGGAGAAGATGACGCTTCAGAAGGGGATTTGAAAAAATTAGCCGAAGAATTGCCAGTGGTGAGGATTGTTGATACTTTGCTTAAACACGCCATAATCCAAAATGCTTCTGATATTCATATAGAACCTCTTGAAGATCAAGTTTTGGTCAGGTATCGTATTGATGGTATTTTGCATGATGCGATGATTTTGCCAAAACATATAGGAAACTCTTTGGTGGCTCGTATTAAAGTACTCTCTAGTTTGAAACTTGATGAAAAAAGATTACCTCAAGACGGTCGTTTTAAAATTGATATGAATGGTGAGAAAGTTTCTTTTCGTGTCTCTACTTTGCCAGTCTATTATGGGGAAAAGACCGTTATGCGTCTTTTAAGAGAGACTGTTTCTGGTTTTACTTTAGAGTCTTTGGGTTTTCATGGAGAAGCTTTAGAGTTGTTGCATAAATCTCTACAGCACACAACTGGTATGATATTAACTACTGGACCAACCGGTAGTGGTAAATCAACCACACTTTATACCATGTTAGATATTTTGAATACTTCTGATGTAAACATATCTACTATTGAAGACCCTGTGGAATATCAGATGCCCAGAGTCAACCAAACTCAAGTGAAATCAGAGATAGGTTTAACTTTTGCTTCTGGATTAAGAACTTTAGTGCGTCAAGACCCAGATATTATTATGGTTGGTGAGATTCGCGATAACGAAACAGCTTCTTTGGCTATTAACGCATCACTTACCGGACATTTGGTTCTTTCAACTTTGCACACTAATTCGGCGGCTGGTGCAGTGCCTCGTCTTATAGATATGAAGATTGAGCCTTTTCTTATTATTTCCACTATTGATGCCATTATCGGTCAAAGATTAGTCAGGAAACTTTCTGATAAAAAAGAAAAATATATTCTTTCTAAAGCGGAGATAGAGTCTATATCCAAAGTAGTTAATTTGGATATTGTTTTGAAAGCTTTGAAAGAAGAAAAAATAGTTGGTAAAGGAGACGGTTGGGATAAAATACATTTTTATAAACCCAAAAAAGATGCCGGAGAAGATGGTTTCAAAAGTCGTATTGGTATTTATGAAGTGCTCAATGTCTCTACTGCCATTAAAGATTTAATCATAAAAGGATCTACCACCGAAGATATTGAATTGCAGGCCAAAAAAGAGGGAATGCTCACTATGCTCGAAGACGGTATCTTTAAAGCAGCTCAAGGTTTGACCACCATCGAAGAAGTTTTGCGAGTGGTGTCGGAATAATGAAAAATACAAATATCAAAAATCAAAATGATAATAAAAAATTCAAAATTAAATAATCCTAAATTCTTTTTTATAATTTTACATTTTAATTTTTAAATTTTTAATTTACTACAATGCCACTTTATAAATATAAATACACAAAAGACGGAGAGGAAAAAGAAGAGACAAAAGAGTTTGATAGTAAAGCTGCTCTTTATAGTATGGTGCGGGCAAATGAAGGATCTATACTTTTTGTTGAAGAAGTGGGAGAAAAACAGGTGGCTCTCAAAATTTTCTCATTTAGAAAAAAAATAAAAGCTCAAGAAGTCATTATTTTCGCTAAAAACCTTTCAGTTATGATTGATGCGGGACTTTCTGTTTCTAGATCTTTGATTATTTTAGAAAAACAGCTAAAAAATAAAAATTTTATTGAAATTTTAAAAAGTGTAGGTAATTCAGTTAATAGCGGAGAGACATTATCAAACTCTTTAGCAAGACATCCGGACATTTTCTCTAATTTATTTGTTTCTATGGTTAAAGCGGGAGAAGAATCTGGTAAATTGTCTAATTCTTTGAAGACCGTAGCTGATCAACTTGAAAAATCAAACACCCTCTCGAAAAAAATAAAGGGAGCTATGATTTATCCTACCGTCATTGTATCTGTTATGGCTGTTATCGGGGTGCTTTTGATGGTTTATATGGTGCCGACACTGACAGAGACCTTCAAAGGTCTTGAAATAGAGCTTCCTTTACCGACTAGAGTTATTATAGCTATTAGTGATTTTTTAAGAGTTAATATTATATTAGTATTAGTCGCTGTTGTGGCGGTGATATTTGGTTTTTTCTCTGGACTGAAAACAAAAAAAGGCAAATATGTGTTAGATTTTATCATCCTTCATTTTCCTATGATAAAAACTATGGCTAAGGAGGTTAATGCTGCTAGGACAGCGAGAACTTTGGCTTCCCTCATTTCTTCTGGAGTTGATATTGTGGCTGCTATTGGAATCACTAGTAATGTTATTCAAAACCATTACTTCAAAAATTTATTAGATGATGCCGCTAAACAAGTAGAAGTGGGGGAGCTATTATCTTCTTCACTATCTAATTCAAAAGGGGGCCTCTATCCGATTTTTGTGAGTGAAATGCTCGCGGTGGGTGAAGAGACAGGCAAAATGACAGAGATGCTTGATAATGTTGCTACTTATTAAAAACTAAAGACCTTTCTACTATTATAGAACCTGTTTTAATGGTTTTTATTGGTATTGCAGTTGGTATTTTCGCTATCGCTATGATGCTCCCAACTTACTCTTTAGTAGATGCTATTCAATAAAGATAAATTGTAAATTTAATGAAAATTGAAAATTATAAATTGAAAATTGGCAGTAGTGGTTTTTCTTTGTTGGAAATTGTTATGGTGATATCTATTTTCACGATTGTTTTAGTTACTGCTTTATATTTTTTCTCTAAATTAAATAAAAAAGAAGTGTTAGAAAAAGATGTCTCTTCTGCAGTGGCTCTTATTCGTAATGCTAGAGCGCTCTCGGTGACTTCAAAAAACGCTTCGCCTTTTGGTATTCATCTTGAAAACGATAAAGTGGTTTTGTTTGAGGGTAGTAGTTATATAGCCGGCGGTGTTAATGAAAAAATCATAAAACTTTCTGGAGATGTTTATATATCTGAATATTTCTTAAATCTTGGTGGCCCAGATATTATCTTTTCAAGATTGATAGGAAATACTTCAAACTATGGAACTGTTACTTTTTCTTTGAAAGATGATAGCGCCTCAACCACTATTACAATCTTAAGTACTGGAGTGATACAATAATACATATGCAAAGTCTATTTAATTTTCGGCAAAAAAAATTTGACAGACAGGGGTTTAGTTTGGTTGAAATGGTGATAATGATTTCTGTAGCCACTTTTTCTATTTTAATTATATGGAAAATTTATGCTTCTTTCATAAGGATTTCTGTTTCAAACCCTTCACTTTTTCAAGCCTCTTTTTTGGCTGAAGAAGGAATAGAAGCAGTGAAATTTATGCGAGATGACAGTTGGACTTCTAATATTGATTCTCTTTCTTCCGGCACTTCTTATGTATTGGCTTTTAATAATGTGTCTTGGGAAGCAACTACCACTTTATCTCTTATAGATAATCAATTTGATAGACGTGTAGTTTTTGAGGATGTAAATAGAGATGGGGCGGGAGACATTGCAGTTTCTGGAACTCCAGACTTAAATACTAGAAAAGCAACTGTCACAGTCTCATGGCAAAAAAATAACAGCACTACTACTCGTGAAATAACAACATATGTCAGTAATATTTTTGAAAATTAAAAAAAAGATAAATAATAGAGGCGTCTCTTTGATAGAGACGGTTTTATACATAACACTACTTCTTTTAATAATGAGTGTTATTGTTCAAACTTTTATCTCTATGGGCGGGGTTTATAAAAATATCAAACTAACTCGTGAGCTTGAAAGCTCCGGAGCTATTGTGATGGAGAGTATGCTCCGAGAGATTCGCAACGCAAAGAGTGTGGTTGTTGGCAATAGTGTTTTAGGAACAAGCCCTGGGATTTTAGAAATATCTGGGGTTGATGAATCTTTAAATATATATAATGTCGTATTTGATGGGTCTTCTGGCAGTATTTTGGTTTCCAAAGATGGTGTTACTCCGGTTGCTCTAACATCGTCATCTGTAAGTATTAGTAATTTGATTTTCACCTATATTTCAAATGCTAATTCTGAAGGAGTACGGATTGAGTTAGAAGTTTCTGGAACTATTGGCACTCTCTCCAAGAGTAAAAAGTTTTATGGATTTGCTGTGCTTCGCGGATCATACTAAACAAATTTTATGTTTTTATTTTTAAATAATCGAATAATAAAAAAGAAAGGCCAAGTTATGGTTACTGTGGTTATTTTTTTCATCTCTATTACCTCTATTATTATTTTAGGACTTACTAATCCAATAGTTAGTCATATATCAATGGCAACTTCCATTTCTGTTTCAAAGGAGAGTTTTTATGCAGCTGAAGCTGGAGTTGAAGATGTAGTTTATCGTTTGAAAGTAGGTTTACCGGTAGCTGCTTCTCAAATTTTAAATGTTGGAAATCATAGTGTGACCACCACGATGGTAGATGATTCTGGCGGTAAAGTTATTACTGCTCTTGGAGAAGCAAATGATTATTTTAGGAAAATCAAAACTACTGTTATTTTGGGTGAAGGAGCTTCCTTCCATTATGGTCTTCAGGTTGGCACTGGGGGTATAGAGATGTCTAATAATTCTAGGGTTAATGGAAATGTTTATTCAAATAATAAAATTGAAGGTTCAAATGGAGCTAGGATAACCGGTTCTGCCTATGTTTCTAATTTTGGTTTTATAGATAATGTAGATATAGGCACTTCTGGAGGAGATGCTTATGCAAATACCGTAACTGATAGTAATATTTCTGGTGATTTGTATTGTCAAATCGGTAGTGGCAACAACAAATCGTGTGACACTTCATTGCCCGATCCTCCAGTTCAAGATTACCCAATTTCAGATGCAGATATAAATAATTGGAAAGATGTGGCAGAGGCTGGGGGAGTCATAAATGGCGATGTTTCTTTGAGTAGTTCAAGTTCTTCTCTTGGTCCTGTCAAGATTAACGGCAATTTAACAATGACTAATAATTATCGACTTACCATAAATGGAACGGTGTGGGTCACTGGGAAAATAGACATATCCAACGGTTCATTAATCAAACTTTCTAGTTCTTACGGTAGTGGTAGTGGAATACTTATCTCAGATAGTGAAATAAAAGTCTCAAATAATTCTGTTTTTCAAGGGTCAGGGACGGCTGGTAGTTATGTGATGCTTCTATCTACTTATGATGGTAGCAATATTGCCATTGAAATAGATAATAATGCTGGAGCTGTTATTTTGAATGCTCAAAAAGGTAAAGTAAAATTTTCAAATAATGCTGGAGCTAAATCTGTGTCGGCTGAAACAGTGGAATTATATAATGGAGCTACTATTGATTATGATATTGGTTTAGTTAATGTTAATTTCATTAGTGGTCCGGGAGGAGGTTTTGATATTTCTAGTTGGAGGGAAATATAAATAAAAATTACTGAAACATTATTTCTGCGTTAGGTCAAAAGGATAAGACTCTTGAAATGATGTTTTAGTAATTTTTTGCTATAATTTAAATATGAAAAAACATAATCTAGTAGTTGCTAACTGGAAGATGAATCCAGAAAGTCCAGAAGAAGCCAAAAAAGTGTTTAATGGGGCTAAATTAGCGGCTAAAGGTCTTAAAAATACTGATGTTATTGTTTGTCCTCCTTTTCCATTTATCTCTCTTTTTTCAAAGACGGCATTACCTAAAAACCTTTTTTTGGGAGCTCAAAATGTTTCTACTGAGATTAAAGGGGCTTTTACAGGTGAAGTTAGTGCGGAAATGATAAAAAATTTTGGCGCTAAGTTTGTTATTGTCGGTCATTCAGAAAGGAGAGCAATGGGAGAGAGTAATGAAATAGTAAGAAAAAAACTTCAAATCACATTTGATACTGGCCTTACGCCAATTTTGTGTATAGGAGAAAAAGAAAGAGATAAAGAGGGGACTCATCTATCTTTTATAAAAAATCAAATAAAAGAATGTTTAGTTGGGTTACATAAAAAATATTTAATAGGCATCACTATTGCTTATGAACCTATTTGGGCGATTGGTAAATCATACAAAGAAGCTATGAGTCCGACCGATATTCATGTTACGGTTTTATATATCAAAAAAGTATTGACCGAAATATATGGAAGAGATATAGCTAATTCCGCTAAGATTCTTTATGGCGGTTCGGTAGAAGCAGAAAATGCTTATGAAATGCTTGATATAGGAAATATAGAAGGTTTTCTTGTCGGGCATGCTTCTCTCGTCCCCGAAGAATTTAAAAAAGTTATACAAGTGGCCGATGCAAAGAAATAAGGATTTATGAATTAGCATGGATTGGGGCAAAAGTTGAATCGGCAAAAATGGGGGAATCTAATAAGATAAATTTATAATGAATTCTTACGCTTTTCATATAGATATAAGAAAATTCATCGATTCTTTATTAAAAGAAGAGAGAAATAAAGTGGAATGGGCCGTTAAAATGCTTGAAATAAAGGAATATAGAATCGAGATGCCATTTAGTCGAAAGATTGAAAATGACCTTTACGAGTTAAGAATAAAGAGTTCTAAAAATATAAGAATTTTTTATACTTTTCATCAAGATAGCATTATTTTGCTTCATATAATAAGCAAAAAATCACAGAAGTTACCTTTAAAAGATATAAATACTGCTAGAAATCGATTAAAACAGTTGAAATAATGATAACATATATGTTATCATATAAGATATGAATAAAAAGGAAATAAAAAGATTAGAAAAAAATGGAATAAAACTTATTCCATTTTCTGAAATAAGAATAGAATGGATGAAGGATCCGGAATATAGAAAGATTCACGAAGCTTCGGCATTTGAATTCGGTATTTTAAAGGCAATTATTATTGCTAGAGCTAAGCAAAAATTGTCTCAAAGGGAATTGGCAGAAAAGATCGGGGTTAAACAATCGGCTTTGGCGCGTTTTGAATCTGGAAGAGCTAATCCAACACTTGGGTTCCTTAAAAAAGTAGTTTCTGGCTTGGGTCTGAAAGTTGTGGTTAAATAAATATGAAATGATGAAATCAATTGAAGATGCAGAAATAATAGAAGGAACGATAGTCTTAATAAGGACAGATTGGAATGTCCCCATGAGCTATGCCAATGGGGATCCTGAGCAAAGCGAAGGATTAGGAGAGGTTTTAGATACTTCTCGGATTGAAACGAGTGTAAAGACAATTAATTTTTGTTTGGAGAAAGGGGCTAAGGTGATAGTGGTTAGTCATTTGGGTGATGGGTCCAACTCTCTTGAAAAAGTAGTTAAAGAAGCTGAAAATTTTTTCCCAAATGTTAGATTAAGGTTTGTGAAAGACCCTTGGAATGCTTCAGCTACAGATGGTAAAACAGCGTTAGAAGATTTGGGAGGTGGTGAAATTGCGGTTTTGGAAAATTTGAGATTTTGGATGGAAAAAGAAAATGACCCGACTTTCGCAAGACAACTTGCAGACTTTGCTGATGTTTATGTTAATGAAGCTTTTTCAGCTTCACATCGCAAACACACCTCTATTGTTGGGGTGCCAAAACTTTTACCTTCTTTTGCTGGATTTAGATTTTTAGAAGAATATCAAAACTTATCAGAATCTTTTGATCCGGAGCATCCATTTTTGGTTATATTAGGTGGAGCCAAATTTGAAACCAAACTTCCTTTGGTAGAAAAGTTTTTGAATATTGCTGACCATATTTTTATTGGTGGGGCCATGGCTCCTTATGCCACATCTTTAGCGGCAGAAAATCCTAAAATTATTTTACCAGAGGGGGACCTAAATGCTTTAGATGCTAATCCAGAAACTTTAGAAGTTTTGAAAGAAAAAATAATGGATGCCAAATTTATTTTATGGAATGGACCTTTGGGTAATTATGAAAAAGGTTTTATCGCTGGCACGACTGCTTTGGCTAGGGTATTGTCCGAATCAAAAGCTAAAGTGATAATTGGTGGGGGAGATACCTTGGCCACTGTCAATAGAGATGTAAAAAATGAAATTATTACACATGGTTTTATTTCTACTGCTGGTGGAGCTATGCTTGATTTTCTAGCCAACGGGACTTTGCCGGGGATTGAGGCGTTAAAAATTTTTAATTGACCTAATTGCTCTAATTAACCTAAATAATTTCTAAATCCCAATTGGTAATTCATCCATTGGGTATTTTTTAGAGTAATTAGAAATTAGAATAATTAGATTAATTCTTTTAGAATCTTTTTCTTGTTTTCTTCAAAATCTTTTTTATTACCTTTTACTTTGTTGTTGGGGTAAACCCAAATATGAGCATGATCTACATCTTCACCAACAATTTTTGAAAGTATCCAATCGGTGTCAAAAGCTTTTTGTTGGGCTTTGGCTATTTTTTTGACCACTTCGAAGTATTCTCCAACATTGGGCACCTCCCAAACCCAGCGGTGATGCTCTTTAGGTATTACTTGACAATGACCGACAGAGGTAGGGTTGATATCAAGAAAAGCTACGAAATTATCATCTTCATAAACAATGTGGGCAGGTATTTCTTTATTTACTATTTTACAAAATATACAATTTTCCATAACTTATATGATATCATCATTTTTATGTCTAAAAAATATAAAATTAAGGAAAAAATTAATAAAAGAGCAGAAAAGGAATTAGAGAATTTTAGTCCTTTGGTTGCTCAACTTTTATATAATAGAGGAATAAAAACAAACAAGGAAGCAGAAGCTTTTTTAAATCCGAGTTTTGAGAACCATCTCCATGACCCTTTCCTTTTATCTGATATGAAAAAGGCGGTGGATAGAATTTTAGAAGCAATTAAATGTGATGAAAAGATAACCATTTGGAGTGATTATGATGCTGACGGTATTCCTGGGGGAGCTCTTCTTTATGATTTTTTTAAACTAATTGGTTTTAATAATTTTGAAAACTATATTCCCAATAGAAGAGTAGAGGGGTATGGTTTGAATTTGGAAGGTATAAAAGAAATAGCAAAGCAAGGAACGAAACTTTTGATTACTATTGATTGTGGTATCAGAGATAATGAATATATAGATGAGGCAAACAAGCTTGGTGTGGAAGTCATTATCACAGACCACCACGAACCCGCCTCATCGGCGGACAAGCCCGAAGAAAAATTACCGAAAGCTTTTGCTATTGTTAATCCAAAAAGAGAAGATAATAAATATCCAGAGCAAATACTTTGTGGCACTGGAGTAGTTTGGAAAATGATTGAGGCCATACTGCAAACTAAAAGAAGTTTAATAAAAGAAGGTCAAGAGAAATGGCTTTTGGATTTAGTTGGTTTGGCTACTCTCTCTGATATGGTGCCTTTGGTGGGAGAGAATAGGACTTTGGCTCATTTTGGACTTGCTGTTTTGCGAAAAGGGAGGCGTCCGGGTATTGCCAAACTCCTTTCTATTTTACGGATAAATAAAACTAACCTAACCGAGGACGATACTACTTTTATGATTACTCCGCGTATCAATGCTGCTAGTCGGATGGGTCTGCCTCTTGATGCTTTTAAACTTTTGACTGCTAATAATGAAGAAGAGGCTGAAGTTTTTGCTAAACATTTAGATAATATAAATAAAGATAGGAAAGTTGCCGTTACTAATATTGTTAAAGAAGCTAAGAAAAAAATAAAAGATAAATTTGTAAGTTTAGGAGAGAAGCCTGTTATTGTTTTAGGCAACCCAGATTGGCGACCAGCTCTCTTGGGTTTGGTCGCAAATTCGATTGTCAAAGAATATAATCGGCCAGTTTTTTTGTGGGGCAGAGAGGGAGGGGAATCTATAAAAGGTTCTTGTCGCTCGGAAGGGGTGACAGATTTGGTGGCATTGATGGAAAGAGCTAATGGGACTTTTGCTTCGTTTGGAGGACATAAAATGTCTGGTGGTTTTGAAGTTGATTTTGAAAAAATTCACACTCTTGAAGATGTTTTAATTGAAGCTTGCACTGATGTAATAAAAAAAGAAGAAGAAATTTTAATTGATGCCGAATTAACTTTAAAAGATATTTCAGAAAAATCTGTGGCAGAGATAAATGGTTTAGCGCCTTTTGGGATAGGTAATGAAAAACCGATATTTATTTTCCGAGATATTATACCGACTAATGTAAATAGATTTGGTAAAGGTAAAGAGCATCTTGCTATCAATTTAAGTGATGGTCAAAATAATATCAAAGCCATTTCTTTTTTTGCCTCACCTGATCAGTTTGGTGACTCTCTCAAAGAAGGTATCAAAACAAACTTGGTTGCTAATGTTGAGAAATCTTTTTACAACGGTTCCTCTGAAATCCGTTTAAGAATTGTGGATTTTTTTTAATAACTCATTTCCATTTCGTGTAGTTATCTCTTATATTAAAAGAGGATAGAAAAACAAAAATACAAAATTTGAAAAAGCTGCAGAGCAAGTCTCGCTTTTTAAATTTTGTATTTTTGTTTTTTAATATGGGAGAATTTTGGGGTTATGTGTTAAAATTTTTTTTATGAAAATAACAATTTACACAGACGGATCATCAAAAGGAAATCCTGGAGCGGGAGGATGGGGCGCCGTCGTTATCAAAGATAACTATGGCGACCCGAAGGATGCTAGCGTTCAAGAGGTTGGAGGGATGGAAGAGAATACCACTAACAATAGGATGGAGATGAAAGCGGCGATAGAGGCTCTTCGACTCGTTCCACTCGCTCAGGATGTCTCTGTCGAGATACACACTGATTCGGAATATTTAATGAAAGGTATTACTATTTGGATTAAAAATTGGCAAAAAAATGGCTGGCGCACTAAAGATAAAAAAGAAGTTTTAAATAAAGATTTGTGGCAAGAGCTTTGGCAAGAAACGGAAAAAAGAAAAGTAGAATGGAAAAAAGTTTTAGGACATTCTGGCCATACTTTAAATGAGAGATGTGATGAGATAGCTCAAAGTTTTGCCGATGGTTCTCCTGTGAAGCTATTTAATGGCTTAAAAGCTGATTATGGATTGTTTCACTAAAATTCTTTTTCATCACAAGTTTTATAATGCACGGATATTTTCTTGCTAGAAAATTCCTCGTGCTCGCCTCAGTCAGGCTCGCAAGGCATTTTAAAACTTATGATTTCAAAGAATTTCATTAACTATGATATATTCATTTATTGTTTCATTTATTTTAGGAATTGTTTTTGAAAAAGTTTTTGGTTTGGGATGGAGTGTGGGAGTTTTGGTTTTTATAATTTCTTTAGTTTTATTTGTTTTTTCTTTTCGTTCTCAAGGGCAACCCTTGGGGATTGTTCCGGAAGGGTTGCCCTTAAATATCTCAAGATTATTTTTAATAATCGGTGTTGCTTTTTGTTTGGGAACTTTGAGAATGGCGGTGGTAAATGTTTCTCCAGACTCTAATCTGCTCGAACGTGTCGGACAAAAAATTTATTTTGAAGCTGTCGTATCCGAAGAAGCTGATATTCGAGATGCCTCTACCCGTTACATCGTTTCAGTTAATTTGAATTCGTTGAGTGGAGATTCTCTGGAATGCCTTGCGAGCCTGACTGAGGCGAGCACGAGGAAAAATTCAGCAGAATTTTATCCGTGCATTACAGAGGATCTCCCGAATAAGAATTCAAATTCACTCATTTTGTTGGTCGCAGATCACTACCCCAAGCTTGAATATGGTGACAAAATAAGGGTTTCTGGAAAATTAGAATTACCGAAAAATTTTGAAAATGAAAATGGAAATGAGTTTGATTATGTTTCTTACCTTTCAAAAGATAAAATTCATTTTTTGATTTATAGACCAGAAGTTGAAAAGATAGGAAGTGGAGAAAGTAATAAAATAATTGCTTCTTTATATTCATTTAAAAATGTTTTTATTGAAAATATTTCAAGAGTGGTGCCAGAGCCAAACTCATCTCTTCTTGGAGGACTCATATTTGGAGTGAAGCAATCTTTGGGAACAGAACTTTTAGACGATTTTAGAAAGGTGGGGCTTATTCATATTGTAGTTTTGTCTGGTTATAACATAACCATCATTGCTATCGGTATTTTTTATATGACCTCTTTTTTAGGTAAGAGAAATCTTAGTTTTGTATTAAGCGCAATTTTTATTATTTTGTTTTCTATTATGGTTGGTTTGGGAGCAACCATCATAAGGGCTAGTATTATGGCTCTTATTGCAATCCTAGCTAGATTTTTGGGTCGGCCAAATGATGCTCTGCGCTTTCTTTTTGTTGCTGGATTTTTAATGCTTTTGTGGAATCCACTTTTACTTTTTTATGATCCCTCTTTTCAACTTTCTTTTATGGCAACTTTAGGTCTTATACTTTTTTCGCCCTTTATTTATTCTTTTATTTCTAATTCTAAATTAAATAAATTTATACCCGAAAAGTTTGGTTTGCGAGAAATTGTTTCTGCTACTATTGCTGTCCAGTTTTTTGTATTGCCACTACTTATTAGAATGTCTGGCTTTGTTTCTGTAGTTTCTTTTATAGCCAATCCATTGGTCTTACCATTAGTTCCTTGGGCAATGGCTTTTGGTGCTCTTACTGGCGCTTTAGGCATCTTGCCTTTCGTTGGGCAAATTGTTTCTTGGCCAGCTGGAATGATTTCATATTTTATTTCACAAATAATAATCGGTGTCACCGAGCTTGGAGCAAATCTTCCTTTTGCCACTTTGCAAACAGGTACTATTTCATTTTGGTTTATTCTTGTTTGGTATTTGGGTTATGGAGTTTTGTATAGAAAATTAAAAGAGAGGAAATTTTCATAATAATTTTATATTTGTAGCGATGCATCGCTACATTTTGATTTGATATTTTTAATTTTTCCTAGATGCTAGCTACTGACTACTAGCTACCAAAAAATTATTCTCAATTTTTTTCCAATTTAGATTTTCAAAGAAATCTTCAACGTATTGTTTTTTGCCGGAGGGCTCATAGTCGTAAACGAAAGAATGTTCCCACATATCTAAAGCTAAAATGGTTTGGCAACCATTGAGTTGTCCTAGGTGCTGTTCGTCAACCCATTGGTTTAAAAGTTGTTTGGTGTGCGGGTCATAATAAAGCATTGCCCAACCGACTCCGCGAGTCATAGCTATTGCTTTGAATCTTTGAAGCCATTTATCAAAATCACCAAATTCTTCTATGATAGCTTTTTTTAATTCACTTTTTTCCTCTAAATTTTTTGGACTATCTTCAAAACTTTTAAAATAATACTCGTGATTTCTCATGCCATTAAACTCAAATGAAAATCTTCTTTGCAATTCACCAAGTTCGTATGCATATTTTTCTGTATCTTTAGCAAATTCATCTATGTGTTCTAAGATTAAATTTGTGTTTTTTACATAACCTTGATAAAGCTTCAAATGCTCCTCGATGTTTTTCTCTGATATACCTTTTAATTTTGGAATATTAAATTCTTTTGGTTCAAATTTTTGCATAATTTTATGTTAGCTGATAGATATGAGTTATTATATCATGTAAATAATGACTAAAAGATTAAAATTTAGATTTATTGTTTTGCTGGGATTGTTTTTAGTGGCTACTTCCTCTATTTATTTTTCTTTTAAAGAAGAAAGGAGAGGTATTTTGACTGTTGCTTTTTTAAATATTGGTCAAGGTGATGCGATTTTTATTGAAGCTCCAAGTGGTAATCAACTTTTGATTGATGGTGGACCGGGAAAGTCAGTGTTGAGAGAACTTTCAAAAGTTATGCCTTTTTATGACCGTTCTATTGATGTGGTTTTGGCGACTCATGCCGACCAAGATCATATAGGTGGATTGCCGGATGTTTTGCAAAACTACAAAGTAGATATTTTTATGGAGACAGGAGTTCCTAGTGAGTCATCTTCTTATAAGGAACTTGAAAAAATTGTTGAAGAAAAATCCCAAGGGGTCCCCTTAGGGAATTTTAAAGGGGAACCCTTGAAAAAAATATTTGTTAGGAGAGGAATGGTAGTTGATTTGGGAAATGGAGCGATGTTGCAAATTCTTTTTCCAGACCGAGATCCAGCAGGAATGGAAACTAATACCTCTTCTATTATAGCGAGGTTAGTTTATGGTGAAAATGAATTTTTATTTACCGGAGATTCACCAAAATCTATTGAAAATTATCTTGTTTCATTAGAATCCCAAGGTGAGACCTTAGGAAATTCTCAAGGCCTCACCTTGGGATTAGAAAGTGATGTCTTAAAATCTGGGCACCATGGTTCTAAAACCTCAACCAGTCCGGAATTTGTCACAGCTGTTTCTCCTGAATATGTAGTTATTTCAGCGGGTAAAGATAATCGCTATGGTCATCCTCATCAAGAAGTTTTAGACATATTCAATTCCTTCGGTGCAAAAATTCTCCGCACTGATTTGGACGGGAGGGTTGTATTTAAAAGTGATGGAATTAATCTTCTGCTCAAATAACTTACTGGACCTCTTTTAATATGGGAGAGTTTATTAAAAACTTCATTTTATATTTTTATTAATCTTTCTCTAATTTCTTTTCTTGAAAAGGAAAGAAAAATTAAAATATCCCATAACTGTGCGATCGCGCAACTAGGGGATAAATGAAAATATATATAAAATAAAAATATACAGAAAAAGATATAAAAAAATATACAAAAGTGAATGTTGTTGCAGATACCTATCTTAGGAGGGGGGTTTTGAAATTTGAAATAATTAAATTATCCCAGCGTCTTTAAGAGTTTTATAAGCGCCGTTTTTTTGAATAGTTTTGATGGCTTTAGTGGAAAGAGTGAGGGTAAAAGTTTTGTCTAATTCTGGCACAAAAATTTTCTTTTTTTGTAAATTAGCAAATTTCCTTGAATTACCACAAGGATTGAATTGAGTAGCACGGGTCCTGTTTGAGTAGGATCCGCCTATTTGGGATGATTTTCCTGTGATTGCGCATGATTTCATAAATTTCTAATTATTCTAATTGCTCTAATTGACCGAAAAAATGATCAATATTTAATTTATAAATTACAGTTGCTATGTTATCATATATTTGTATTAAATCAAATTTGATTTATTGGAGTTTGGTTTTTGGAAATTATTTAGAATAATTAAGTTAAATTAGAAATTAGGTTAATTTATTGTGGATTTCTTATTTATAATCATCATTTTAATAATGTCGGTCGTGATACACGAGGTTTCTCATGGATACGCCGCTTTAGCTCTAGGAGACCCTACTGCTAAATATCAAGGAAGGTTGACTCTAAATCCGATATCTCACCTTGATCCGATCGGTTCTTTTTTTGTGCCTTTGATCGGTTATTTTGCCGGTGGCTTTATTGTAGGTTGGGCCAAACCAGTTCCTTTTAATCCTTACAATCTACGTAATCAAAGATGGGGAGAAGCTTTGGTTGCGGTAGCTGGACCCATTTCAAATATTGCTTTAGCTATTTTATTTGGTTTGACTATAAGATTTTTGCCTGAATATATAAATGTCAGTCAATCTTTTTTAAATCTTGCTAGTTCTGTAGTTCTTATTAATATTATTTTAGCTATATTTAATCTTATCCCTATACCACCTCTTGATGGCTCTAAAATACTTTTTGCCTTTTTGCCTTATAAATGGCAAGCTTTGCGCCAGTCTTTTGAGAGGTTCGGACTTATTTTAGTTTTTATCTTTATCTTATTTATTTGGCAGATTATGAGTCATATTATCGGCTTCCTATTTACTCTTCTTACAGGCATTGCTTTTTAATCTGTTTTATATTAGATTAGTATACGTCCGCTTTAGCGGTTTTTAATTACGAAAATGTCCACTATCAATCAGTTAATAAAGAAAAAAAGAAAAGTGGTTCACCGAAAATCCAAGACGGTGGCTTTGGCACGTGGTTTTAATACTATTAAAAACAAACCAGTTTATTACCCCTCTCCTTTTAAACGAGGTGTCTGTGTCAAAGTGACAACCAAAACTCCAAGAAAACCAAACTCTGCTATTAGAAAGATTGCTAGGGTTCGTCTAACAAATGGTAAAGAAGAGACAGCTTATATCCCAGGTATGGGACACAATTTGCAAGAGCACTCTGTAGTTATGATTCGTGGTGGTAGAGTAAAAGATATTGGGGTGCGCTATACCATAGTCAGAGGAAGACTTGACGCTAGTGGAGTAGAAAAAAGAATGTCTTCTAGGTCAAGTTATGGTGTTAAAAAACCTAAAAATAATAAATAAAATATATTATGAGAGGCAGTGTTAAAAATAGAAATATACCTAAACCAGACATAATCTTTA
>Ga0208375_1000356_pt1 | contig 70187 bp, 98 predicted proteins | sample RifOxyD1_FD_184038 | JGI IMG/M metagenome (GOLD analysis project Ga0208375, IMG submission 184038) | Soil microbial communities from Rifle, Colorado - Rifle Oxygen_injection D1 (SPAdes) | ecosystem: Environmental > Terrestrial > Deep subsurface > Rock core/Sediment | place: Rifle, Colorado... | reverse complement strand
CCCTAAAACGGTTACAGGAGGGCTTTAATGCCCTACAGACACAAGCAGCCGCGGCCCAGGACACCTTTCAGCAGCAAAAGGAGGCCAACAGTAAGTCTTTTGGTCCCAAGGCGGTAGATATACGCCCCGAAGACTTCCAAAAGACTCCTCCGGCTCGTTCACCCGTAGAAGCACTCATGAAAGAGGTCTCGGTGTGGGTAACCAATGATATCGACTCCCGGTGTTTAACCGAGGTCTTTCTGAAGCTCTTCCAGAGATTTGGGGGCAAATATAATGCGCCGGAAATACAGGGAAAGATCACGGCCTACATGTTGCTCTTGAATAACGCCACCACCAATCCCAAGGAGTGGTTTCAGCGGCTCGAGTCCAGTGAGGACGGGATCTTACAGTACTTAAAGACTCAGGGAATTGGTATTACGGCGGAACAGGCCAAACGATTCCAGAGGTTCATGTACTCCATTCGGCCGGATACTTTACCGCCAGTACGTAAGACCACCTCTACCGAGACCGGGCCCGAAATAATGCCCGAAACATTTACCGGCGCCGCAAAAACGCCTGAAGAATGGTATGGTGCCTCTCCTCATGTAAAGAAGGTGCTCTTGGTACGGTATATGGAGGACATTTTAAAGACCCATGGTATCCTGGGCGCCACATATAGCCAGGAAGAGTTCGTAACAGGTCTCATGCTCCTGGTCTTAGAGGGATATCACCCCTCCATTACCCACCACATCAAAACTATCATTGATAATGCCCCCATGGATCAGGCCTCTAAGATCATGGCGTACAGAGAGTTCTTACAGTCCCTTCTGTATGACAGTAAGGCCAAGGCCCAAAGGGTACAGGACATTTACCAACTGGCACAACTGTTAAAGGAGTTTCGGCATGATTAAGGACCTGATAGATCGTGTAATCGACAATTCTACCCTGGCCTGGGATGTACGAAATCATCTGCGTCAGCAGCTGGATAATTACCTCAATACACATCCCCATATGGCTAAGGATGTGGAGGCCAAGCTCCAAGACGGGGCTGGGATGGAATATTTACAGGCCCTGGCAAATGGGTGGGCAGATCCTCTTGGGATCTTCATAAAGCAGCATGAAGAGGCCGCCGGGAACTCTCAGATAAAAGCCGAGGTAGAGACCACACCAAAAGTGGCGATCACATGGGAGGAATTAAAGAGGGGAGTGGAAAGTCAGATGAAATTACCGGATGATGCAGGCACCAAAGATGCCAAAGATGCCAAAGAGGTGAGCTGGGGGGAATTGATGGCAGGCCAAAAAGAGGCGGCGGAAAGGGTTTTAGGGGAGATACAACAAAGGGTGGAGGCACAAGAGAAGGAACGGGCCGGGAAAGATGTCTTGGAAGGAGTAAGGAGAGAGGAAGAGGTAATGGTGCCAGAGGAACTGCAAGAGGAACTTCAGCGGGAACCATCTCAGACCAAAGTGCTACCTCAAACCAAAGAGGCACCATTTCAGGAACTACCTCAAAACAGAGTACTGCCTCAACAGGAACCATCTCAAACCAAAGTGGGTTCTTCCTCTCCTAATCCCGTTGTGGAGATGTTTTCAGGGCTCAGTGGGTGGGCACCTTCTTCTCTCTCTGAGGCGGAACACTTTATGGAAATTGTCGCCGCATGTATGTTACATTATCCCCAGGCGCTTTCCAAGATATCACCAGTAATATTTACCCCCGCCATGCAGGAGGAGATGGAAGTGCTGCAGGCTCGGATGAAGAAGTACCCGAACTATTCCATTGAGTATGGGTACACCTTACGGGACTTAATCCTCTTGGCGTTACAGTCCACCGAGTCACCGTACACTATCCGGGACGAACTCCTTACAGCATTGTGGGCGTGGGATGAGCTTAATAATCCTGAGCGGCGTAAGGTTATTGAGTCACGTGTTTCTCCTATTGATCCCTCAGCCTTAATCTACCCCGGCTATGTACTCCAGACGGTTCCTATTGTCCCTGGTGTCATAGAGGTCACGTACCGTTCCATCTCGGCCAAGATCTCATCGTACTGTCGAGCCGAGGCAACCACACATCCAGAACAGTTGCAGCGTTATCACCTTAACCTCTTAACAGCCGCTCTGCACAAGATATCTGGGACAGGACTCTATGAACCCAAGCCGGTGATCATTACCAACACTCTGGATGAGGCTGCCTTTAATGAGAAGCGGGAGTACCTTTCCAATCTTACCGACTCCTTCTTGGCGGACCTGATCATTAACTGCTCGTGGTTCTTAAAGCGTGTACACAATGTACTGCGGGGAACAGACCTAAAAAACTCCTAAGCCGTCCTGATGTACGGGCTCTTGTTGATCTGCTTCAGGACGGTGTACTCCGTGGGGAATTGACTGAGCTCCAAGAGTACTGTGTACGGTATGTTAAGCACCTGGCCTTTAAAGAGTCCCGTGAGGCCCTAGTACGAGAAGAGGCACGTTTCAGTATTCTCATGTTGGCCCTGGAACAGCTCATCTTAAAACTGGGGGGGAATAGTATCAAAGAGGTCATGGAAAAGTACGAGCATCTCTTTGAGGACAAGCCCCAAACACCACCCGAAAACATTAAAGATATTTTAATGCGTGAGGTGGCAGCGGGACCTATCATGGTAGAGATACCAGACCATATTAAGCCATCAGGGCCCAAACCACTGCGTTCCCGCCTGGCTAAGAAGCTAAAAAAAGAAAACCAGAGAACATGACCGGGATGTCCCATTGGCATCTTTAACGCACCAATGGGCCCGTACATTTCCACTCTACCACCTGGTCACAGAATTTAGTCCTTGCAACAGCCATGGTTGGGATGATACACTTGTGGGGAACTGTTAGGGAGGGGCAAGGTACGGGCCCTTTGAAGGCCCAAAACGGGCCCCGAAAAAAGTACCTTGTCCCCTCCCAAACTCCCTCATCCATCTTAGTACTCCCTTAGAATTATCCCGAAACAGTACCACACCCTTTAATCTCTAGGGAAATACCACTGGGGATAAAGGTGGCTGTACCACAACCTATACCACTAGGGTAAAGAGCTGCGGACGTACCGGGATAAGATTAAGATTAAAAGGGAGTGGTACCACTAGAGTTAAAAGGTCGCAAATGTACTCTGGTACAGTTTAAGGTTAAAGGGAAGCGGTACCACTAGGGATAAATGGTTGTGGTACTTCCTCCATTAACCCAGCTGTAAAACTACCCTGTGGGACTACTAGGATAAAGAGTGTTGTACCCGACCCGATTGCTTCCTCCCCTGAGCTCAAATGACTCTGGCTTAAAAACCCCCAAATGTACCAAAGAGATTAGGAACTCAATAAACCCCAGCGGTACCATCGGTCATTTTCGCCCAGGGGAATTGAGTACGACCACATACGTTCACGGTACGTACCGAGTACCCTTTCGGTTTTAATGGGATACTCTACCCCAAAATTCCCCCTTCAATATCCCCTAGGGAATCTCCCCCTGCAGCCAGCGTTCTGGGAACTAATCAAGGAAGCCGTACCGCGCGGAGCTATACTCAAATGTGGACCGACCTAGAACTTTCCCTTCCCCCCGGGGGTATGGGTCTGACTAGGGTACAGTTTATACGTATGATATAGTACCTTGGGGGGTAGGGTATTAACTTGAAAGGATTGTACCGAAGGAGAATATGAGAAGGTGTTTCGTAAATTCGTTGGGGTGTGGTGTAGGGGGTGGGCCTAAAGTTCGTTGGCAACGGAAACGTGTACCCCCTCATCGATCAATGGTCCGAACATCTTAATAGTGTGGGCTGCCCGTAACACCTCGCCTAGGTACGGAGTGGGATCATCGTAATCAATATCGAGCTCAGTAAAGTCTCCTTGGAGTTTAAGTGTGTGGGTAAAGCTCTCTACCGTACCCTGGGCGAAAATGATGTCATGTAACCTGCCGGTTATCTCGGCGTTTTCAAATGATACCCGTTTTCCGGTATCGAGGGCAAAGATGATGGTCATGTAAATCTCCTAGAGAGGGTGAGTTGAAAGGTAATCACGAAGTCCTCGGAGTGCCAGAGCCCGATGGCTGATCTGGTTCTTATCGGTTCGTTCTGCAAAGGTTCGACCATCCACTTCAAATATGGGGTCATAGCCGAAACCTCCCACCCCACGCTCCATTGTGGTTATCCTTCCTTTCACCTCTCCTGGAAAGAGTTTGTAACTGTGATCCGGAAACCCTAGGGCGATGATGCATTTAAAGGAGGCTGTCCGGTCCTTATCTTTCACATCCTTCATCAACGCCAGTAAGGCCTGTCGGTTCTTGGCCCAATCACCCTCATGACCAAAAAACCGTGCGGCATAAATACCTGGGGCGCCATGCAAAGCGTCCACGAATAACCCCGTGTCATCCGCCACACAGGGTTGTCCGGTTAACCTGGCAATGGTTGTGGCCTTTTTGACGGCGTTCTCTTCCAAGGTCGAGCCATCTTCGACTACCTCTGGTAAGCCTTTTTGGTACTCATCTGCCGCCAGGATCTTTCCTGGTAACAGGGCTTTCATTTCCCGGATCTTTCCAACGTTTCTGGTTGCGAGTAGTAGCATGTGGTGTACCTCCTGGTATCATTATCGTTCATCCGGAATCCCGTGTAAAGAATTTTGTGGTAAAAAAGGCCCGTGCTATATGCACATGTTAGGCCTGATGGGATTTATTAGGCCGCGATTGCCTTCTCCGCAAGGGCGATAGCGCCCTCTGCTGTTTTGGCCCCGCAGATAAATCCGTTGGGATGACAGAACACCCCGTCCTCTACCGCGACAGCGGCAAAGGCCTCATCTCTGAGGCCCCACCATTCTCTCGGCAGAGGCTTCCTCTGTCCGAATGCCCCCAACTCGGGGGGGACTCCTTGGACCATCCAGGTCCCCTCGGGGTTCTGGAAAATGACAAAGAGAATCCTCCCCTCGGTATCGGAGGCCAGAAGGGCCTCCTGCCAGGGCATGCCTCCCGCCAGGGAGATCCACCGCTGCCCGCACCCCAGAGCGGAGGCGACGGCTGCGGTTACTTTTGCCTCAGCCATCACCGCTGCCCGGGCAGACTCAATGGTATTGATCAGAACCCCCCGTGCTACTTCAACGGCAGCGTTGAAAGCCCCATTAAAGTTCGGGAGGGGGTGATCCCAGGGGGGATTGAACCCCGAAATGATGGAGAGGATGGAGGGGGCCTCCCCCGGAGTCGGTGCCCGGCCCTGACCGTTATCCCCGGCGTCGATCCCCTGGACCAGAGCCTGGTCTACCTTCTCCCAGACCTTCCCGATGAACCCTTTGGGGATCTTCACCTCCTCCAAAATGAGTTCCCCAAAGTGGATCCACATGAGGCCGAAGCCTGAGTACTTCGTAACCCCATCGGGTCGTACGGGGCCGCCCTTAAAATGGTGGTCGAAGGTCGCGGCCTCCGTGTCGTACGCTCCTCCCACATCCACTCGGAGGTCGGCCTTTTCCAACTCCCGCTTATCTCTGGTTCTCACTACGATGAGGCCGGGGAACAAAAGTTGTAAGGCCGCGACTGAGAACACATCGTCGGCATGGAACACTCCCGAATGAACAGCCACAACGAGGGGGCCAACTAACGAAGACAAAATGTCCCAAATATTGTACAGAGTTTTCATGTTCAACTCCTTGGCATATGCAGCAGGGTGTCTTTCTCGTTTACACGGGCAGATCCCGACACCAGTCTTGCCAAGAGACTGGGAGCCTGTAATCCCTACTGCGGGTGTGAATAATGGCTTACGCCTAACTTGATTTATATAATATTCTTATACCCATTTACGGGATAGGATTTTCACAGCTAAAAAATATGGCCCATGATACGGGCCTAGGGTGCTGGTCAGTTGGGTACCGTGTACGAAGTGTACTTCTTACACTCCGCTATCTTGAAAGGTACCCGCTCTTCAAGATAGGCGGCACCATCAAGACTCATTACGGTAAGGGCCACACGACCCTTACATCCACGACCGTACAAGGCACAGTCGTAACACAGAGGAATCTTCTTTTTCATAGAATCACCTCCTTTCAAATTTCTTATACCAAATAAAAAAGAGGCCCCGTGCCAGTGCACATGTTAGGGCATATGGATGTGGTCAGATAGCCCATACTACCAGGGCTACGAACCCTGACATCATGAGACCATCCGCCAACCACATCCACCACTTCATCTGGCTCCGAGCGTATGCCGCCCGAGCTTTAATTTCGGTCCACGTCATTGAAATCACCTCCTCTCAATGACGGTTATATTGTTTCCGTTCCTTCCCGCAGGTTTTCCGTATCCCTGCGCGTGTGATTTGTACCCCGGTTCTCACGACTTCCGGCGGCTGTTTCTCGCTGCCATACGGGGGCAGCTATATGAACCTACTTATTGCGGATTCTCTTTACCCGCAACTTTCGGGCCTTATCCCGCTCCAACCACTGTGTCAGGAGCTTTTCATTCTCCTGAACCGGGTCCGAATTTCCCACCCCGCGGTGTTGTCTGACGGTCTTTCCGTCTGAAGACAGTTCCGCGGTAGACCTTCCTGCCTCTGTCCGCAGGGACAGAATGTGGCACTGGCCACGTTCCACCGCATCGGCATATCCACCAACACAGTGTTCCATGGTCTTCCCCTCTGCTACCAGCCGAGCTGGCGTTCGTAGCAAAGTCATGCCCGGAAGGAGGGTCTTCCCCCAAGACGGCATCGGGGCCAGAATCCGGTGCTGTGTGGCCTGTTCCGTTAAGAACGCTTCTTTCAGGCGTTCCTGTGCACGGTGCAGGACAACCGGAACTGAGTCTCCCAGCTGCTCAATATCTTCATCCTGGATCTCATCCAGCATGGAGAGAGCGCTGTAGGAAACGAGTTCCCCAGCCACCGGGTGCTGTCGTATCTTTTCGACAGCGGCCCACCGTCCACTGTCCCAACATCTCTCCAACCAGCGGAGAACCCTCACCGACCGGTGAGTTATGTCCGTCTGGATCTTCTGAGAGATCTGCTGGGCCAGCCACTCTGTCACATCCGGTGCCCCCATCCCCGCCCACTTGTGAGCTTCCTTCTTATTAAGAAGCCCACCACTCACCTCCACCAGGGTTTCTCCCAACACTACCCGTCGTGCCATTGCTACTGGCAGATTCGAGTAGCTCGGGGTCAACAGTGGGACCAACACCGCGTTGTTATGCGCTGTGCAGGTCTCACGATCCTGGTTAATGGAAGAAGGGCCTCCTCCCAATAGCCGGATCCCTTTGGTGGCCCCCAAGAGTGCAGCACGCACCTTGAGATTCCCCCCTACCAAAAGACCTTCTATCCGCCGGACCTCCCCCCAGTTAAGGTCCCTGATTCGTAGTGTCGGTACCTCATTATACCCAACAGTACGATCAAGTCCCTTCATGGCTGCGATACGCAGCTCTTCTGGGAGTCGCCCTAAGGCGGCGAAGGCCTTTCTGCCACTTAAGCGGGTGGTAACCTCCCCCGGATAGATCCATGCCCCTGACAGCCCCCGAGCACGCGCCCACTTCCAGCCGGCCACGAAATTCTTGAAGAAAGTGAACGAGTCACCCTTCTTCGCTTGAATCCCATGGTACACCTGGAACCGGAACTTGGGACTGTCCTTACACCCGGATGCCTTCCAAGCATCCGCCACGAAATCTCTGGAAATTCCGTGGCACCCGAAGCTATCCCATCCCCCATGCTGAATTTTATCATCAGCATCCCTATCCCCCCACCGGTATCCTGTCTTTCGGAAGAGAATCTCTTCCGCAATCAGGAATGCCTGTGAGTCCACTAGCGGCCGCCCTATCATGGCGGGCCAGTAGCGGAGCCCTATCTTTCGGGCAAGTGTCTGGGCCTGGACCCTCTGGATAGCCTCGGTATATGCGCTATCCAGGGCCTCCTGACTCGAGTCCTCCCAGCCCCGCCTTTTGGTTATTACGGCGACGACGCGGAGAACCCTCTGCCACCACCCATTCCTACGGGCACTTCGAATCTCCTCGAAGTCCCGTAACCCCTCTTCTATGTAGAATCTCGACCCGAGATCCTTCATAGATGACCTCCTTGGTTTTCTCTACAACAGTCTGCGAGTGCCGCCATGCTCCTTCATAACACCCCGTGGCCCACAGGCACGGTCTCGATGTTATTTATGCCGGAGTGGCCGCATCATAAGAGCACTGTTGTAGTTCCGCATAATCTACAAACGGCTTATGCGGTTGGCCGAACCCCCTCGCCCTCCCGTTTTCCTTGGTACAACGGGAACCAAAAAGAAATGATCTTGTTCTATTATTCTTATACCAGAAGGGAGGGGGGTTATTGCGGGGTAAAAAGGGGCATAAGCCCCCTTTGATCAATGTGGCCCGATGATCCAAAGGACCACCAGGAACACATTGACCAGAATCAGGTAATTCCGGATGGCCACAATCGTGGCCTCCCATTTGGCCCGCCTGATTTTTCGGGCCATTACCCTTTTAGTAAGCATGGCTGTACTCCTTTCATCCCTCTTATACCAGATTACACATCGTGAATGGAGCTGATCTCCTTGGCCATGTCGATTAAGCTGGTCCGCTCCGCCCGGATCTTTTCAATCTCCTCTTCCGAGACCAATAAACTCATTCCGGCCCGTAAAAAGTACTCCCCCATCTGGCGGTTTTGCAAGAAGAAGCGTACGCGTGAGATCTGTTGTACACTTACTGGCCGCCCCAATCTTCTGGAGGCGTCCCGACGAGCACGAAAGTCCGCCTGCTTCCAGGTTGCAGTGGGATCACGTCCGAAGAGCAGTACCGACCGACTGTTTATGAGAGAATCCACGGTCCTGAAGGTGTCTTTGTCTTGCGGGTCCAGTTTGTAGTGCTCTGCCACCTGTGCCGGCAGCATCTTTATGGCTGCCTCTGCTAAGGTGACCTCGATATCCCCCTTCAACTGCCGGGTTTTGCGTACCAGGGCCTGGTTGAGTTCACTTATGCGTTTCTCCTGTGCCTTTCTCTCCTCTTCCAGGGACTTGTTCTTGTCCCCCAGCTCCTTATTTTCTGCCACGGCTCTTTCGGCGATCATTTTCTGCTTCTCAGCCTCGTAATTGAACTCCGGCGGAACTGGGGGAGATTTGAAATTAACGATGGCTGACACAATTGGTGCTACGAATGCTTGTAATGTGGCCTGTAGTGAGGCCTGGAAGTTCTCCTGTTGTTCCCTGAGTAATGATAACAGATCTTGCTGTGGTGGGGGAGTTGCAATCGACTTGTCATACTGCTTTTTGACCCAGATGAAGTACCTCCTGGTAAGCCTCGCCCTATCGCCACTTGCGCGCATACAGATGTGGTAGGCGAGATCGATGTCCAAAACCCACTCCATTGAGGGTCTTCCACCTTGCGGGTTTGTTGAAAAATTTTCAACGAGCTTGATGTAGTTTACCCCCTCGGCACCGTCCTCTGTAGCTGCTATTGCTCTCGGTATCCATTCCGAGGGACGGCTTTCGAGCTCCAAGAACCGGAGCAGCTGCGATCCCAATACCGTCCTCCGCTTTTCCCCTCCGATCTCCCGCTCCACGACCGGCAGGGCGTACTGCGCCACCTCGATCAGTTCCGTGACCTCCCTTTCCGTCATTGGTGTTGCTTCTTTTGGTTGTGTGACCTGTTCAACGTCATGTTGGGAAGGATTAATGAGCTCTGAAGCCACCTTCGGTACAACAGGAACAGGCTCCTTTGTGCCCTGATACTCTTGGAGCCGCTTTACGAGCTCTTTGGCCTCTCCGTGTTTCGCCCTGCTGAATATTTCGATCGCAGCAGGGATTGTAAGAAGACAGTCTGTGACCGTTCCGCCATCGGATGTTTGCGTCTCCTGTAAGATAAAGTCCACACCCCCCTCGAAGGCCTTTACGATCTCTGCTCGGAGTTTTTCTAACCGACTGGGTGGCAGGGCCGCCTCATGTATGAGCCAGGATAAAGAGACCGTGGGGACCATTTTTCCTCGAAGCTCACTTTCATAGGTTATGATTCGGCTATGAGGTACCGCGGGGGGAGGACTCTCGAGACGGGCCAGCATTTTTTCGACCAGGGGGATAAGTTTGGCAGCGCCCCTGCTTCGGGTTCTTCCCATAGCAGCCAGGGCGGTAGGAAGGGTCAAAAGATAATCCTTGCGAGGCTCTTTTCCACGGGATTGTACCAGGCGGACGAAATAGTCCTCCCCTTCTTGGGTAAAGGGCAGGACATGCAGTCCGACCCATTCCCCATGTCGTCCGCGGTAAAAATTCCCCTTACGTGTAAGATCGAGGGCCGAAATGGTCTCACACACTTTCCCGGATATATCGGTTTGGTAGTAGAGGCGAAACCCACGACGGGGGGCACGCCCTATTTTGGTTACAGTGTTCATCAGCGTCTCCTACGGGGTAAAAAGTTATGTTCCTGGGGGTTTTAAAAGATCCACCCGGCCCCTCTTTAAAAGAGCCAGGTGGCGCTATCAGCATGATAGCCAGGTTTTTTCTTCAAGCTCCTTATACCGAACTCTTTACTGGAATTTCCGGTACCTTGGCCTCTTCTGAATGTTCCAAGAGGGTGTAATCATGCAGAAAGTCCCCCTCTAAAATGAGCTCTGCGAGGGGGATACAAGAGCTCCCCCGAATACAGAGCAATTTGGTGGTCTTTTTGTCCACTTTACGGATCGCATCGACCACAACGAGGGCCTGGGGGTTGCGAGCGGCCATAAGCAGCATCTCTACCAGGGGTGGGGCACCATCATTGAGTCGCTGTTGCCGCTTTCGTACGACGGCCTCTTGGGACAAAATGGTCGTGAATGTGAGGCTGGCGACCTCTTTATCCGGCTCTTCCTCGATTTTAAGGTCCTCGGCCATTTTTTGGATCTCTTCGGCCGAAAAAAGCTCGAAAATGAGATCCCAGGCCGTTATGCGATAATCGAGCATAATGTGCCCCTGATCACAATATGCCGTTGTATCGAGCAAAATGGGTTCTTTTCCGCATAATGGACATGGAATCATGCCTTTTCCTCCTTTGGGGCCGGATTGTGGATGACGTAAAAGGTGGTGGGCTGTGTCCTTAAGGCCCGAAATTTCCTCGGATTGTCGATATCGGCGTACGTATGCTTTAAGGGGAGGATCTGGCCGTCAAAAAGGACGTACAGAGGTATTTTAGGGGCCCGGTCACGATCACGGGAGAGGGTGAAGGGCTTCCGGCTGACACAGTTTATGAGTGTCCCATCCGGTTTATGGGCCAAAACGCGTACGGAACACCGTAAATAGTGTTTTTTCATGCTCTTTTCCTTTCTTCGAACATATGAGGGGTGGCACCATCGAAAAAGACCTCGATGCAGTTGGCAACCTGTGTTATGGGTGGAAGGTCCAGGCGGGCTGTTTCACTCCGAAGCACCTCTAAATCGGGATTTGAGCGTGCTTGATGCTTTTCCGGGAGTACCGAGATCTCTTCGGGGGTAAATTTCCGACTGACCCGCTTACGATGGGCATATGAACCACGCTTGGCCCAACTGGGGTAGTCGTTCCAGTTTATTCCGGCCTGAAAAAGCATCTCCTGCAGCTCATCACAGCTCTTATAGTGACACTGATGGTGTGAAAAGACGCTGCGGGCAGCACTTTCAATGCTGTTACGTACAGCATCGGCCTCCCGCCAGATAAAAACGTCCAGGGCCTCTTTTTTGGTTGGTACTGTAAAGGCCCGCGAGTCGAAAAGAGGTCGTTCACCGGCTTTAGAGGGTAAAAGGGCCTGTACCCAGTCGGTAAAAAAGCTGGTGGCCATGGCCGCAGTGATGGAAATGATCTTTTGGATCTTTCCATCGAAGAAAAGCTGTGATTTGAGGTCATGGGAGTAAAACAGGAGGGTGATCTCATCCGACTGAGTGTATCCCACCAGTGCCCCGGTCTGATTTACGAGGCTCAGCATGGTATTTTCCATGCAATGATGGAAATTTTCGTCAAATGGGCGTTTTAAGCCCTTGGTGAACCTCGTAAAGGTCCTCCCATCCAATCTTACGAGGATGGGTAAGAGGGGAAGAAACCTTTTAGGGGTCGCCAGGGCCTCGTAATGCTTGATTTTGTCTCCCAGAAGGTCTTTCATGCTGTTTCCTCCTGACTTTTCTCCTTCCACGCCTCTATTTCCGCCTTCGTGAAGGTTTCGACCTTCCTTACAAAGATTTTTATACCTGGAAACACCTGAGATATGTATTGCCCCCAGTCATCAGATGGTGTTAATGCATCGGGGACCTCCGTCACAACCACCCCCAGGTAGTAATTATTCAATTCCAGCGTGTACAGGAGATGCAAGGTCTGTGTGATCTCTCTGTTATTGAATAACACGGTTTTGCTCATCCCCAGCTCGATCTTAGGACTGGGTTTGGCACTTCGAGCCGGGGGTAACAGGGCCGTAAGACTCTGCAGTATGTCGGCAGCCTCTACGGTCCCCCCGATCTCACTGTTATCCAAGGCCTCCCGTAGGATCTTCTTGATGCCCACATCCTCATCAGAGACATGTGCTCCCTCATTTCCACCTTTTACCAGAACCTCGCTTTGCGGATACTGTAAAATCTTTCGCAGGTGCTGGATGTGTAGGAGCTTCTCCGTAATGGTTACCAATTTCCGACTCAGGGTGTGAAGTTTCAATATGTCCATTATGCCGTTCCTCCTCGTATTCTAAGTGTTACAGGTATGCCGTGACGTGGATGGGGCAAAAAGGGCGCCTCCCCATCACTCAGTTGATATTTGGAACCACAGATAAGGCACTCTACCCCGGAAATGATGAGTACCGGGTTGGGGGCGACCGTATGCGTAAACGTACCACATCCAGGGCACCCCCATTGTGCCACGTCCTTTCTATTGTACGATGGCTCAAGCATGGGTACCCCCCAGTTGGGCCACTCTTTGCTGTAAAACATCTTCCCAGTCCACCCACTGGTCCTCTTCCCAATCGAAGGCCTCTTCTACGATATTCTGACACAGTACATTCAACCGTTCGAGGGGAGGATTCTTGGGTATGGTGGAGACTTGGTATAGCGCTTCCATACGGGCGTCCTCTTTTTCTGCCCACTCGATGAGCTCATCATAGGCCCACAAACCCTGTTGTTTAATGGCCAGTAACTCCTCGGCATCCGGCCGTTTAACAATCACCCCCTGTCCCTCAAGAATTTCGGCACACATACGCATCAGCCGTACCAGATGGCAGGCATGTTTGGTGTCATACCCGAACCGTCGTTCGAGCTCCGCCCGCTTCGGGTTTCTGGTCTCTTTCCAGTTGAGATACTGTTTCCAGCCTCGTTGAGCAGTAAGGTATGCCTGTTCCCGGAGCATGACCTCGATGAAGTTATCCGAGGCCCCGGTGATCTCCTTGATCTCCTGGGCACACTGCGGGAGTACCCCCCGGCTTTGAATGAGCCCGATGTAGGAGATCTCGGAGAGCTTTTCCCGCAGCCATTCCTCTACCGTAAGGTGTTGAAACTGATCCTCCAAGAGTGAGGCCAGCACCCACTGAAAGGCCCCGATATGGTCCTTGGTGATAAGGGGTTTTTCAGGAAGACCGAAGTCCGAACGCTCCGGTTGTTTTGTTGGGGGATGTATGAGCCAATTACGGTGGGTCTTGATACGTTTCAGCTGGGCGATGGCATAGCCGGAAAAGGAATGTCGCAGCCGTTTGCTGATGAAAAGGTCCCGGTTGGTCCGTAATTGAGCGCCCCAGATGGTCTGGTACAGAATCGAAGACTCATCAGCAAAAAGGAGCTCGATCACATTGGGGTTCCCCTGTGTCAGCAGGGTAAAGTACTTGGTGATGTTGTAGATATCGAGGTCACAGGGAAACCCCTTCTCTGCCTTACGCTCTACCTGTTCAAACCGGTGGGCGAAGCCGGTATAGTAGTGCCGTTGTGCCACGGCAATCCCCTTAAGGTCCAGGTCCGATTCTGGGGTATTGAGCCCGTAGAGGTGAGAACCGGCCATGGTGAGGTACAAGAGCCGAATTTCTGAATTTTCCATACTTGCTCCTAAAAAGAAGGCTGCCAGTTACCCGGACTGGCAGTAAAGTTTTTGCCCCTCAAAAATGAAGGGCATCATCCCAACCGGGCTCAGGGTATATTAAAGAAAAGGTTTCTGTCAGCATCCTTATACCAGGCTATTCCTCCTTTTTTACATGCAGGTCTTCATCCAGTAATCCCAGCCCCTGCATCTCCTTAATGGTTGAGGGCCTGAGATCCTGTAACGGAAATGCCCCCTGTATATTCTTTTCCATCAGGGTGTACATCGAACGGTGATATATGGGCGGCTGAATTCGTCCCCCCGCCTTCAGGACCTTAAGTATGAGCCGGTGCAGGCGTTTCATCCACTACCTCCTCGAAGCGTACATGTTTTCCAAAGACAGAGGGGTACACCCCATACACATTCTGGATAGAATAATCATCTTCCTGGTTGTCCCACTCCAGGGTGTAACGGTCATTATTGGATTTTCCCCGCCATTTGAGATCAAAACACACATCGCGTGTAAGTTTCCCGATCTGTATACTTCCGCCCCCATAAAGGTGAGAGTACAATCCACAAGGATTTCCGGCCGGAATGAGAATGCGTTTGTCTTTACGGTGTACGGCCTCGAAGAGTGAGGTACGACCCATGAAAACGAGTAAATTGGCCCCACAGGAGGAATTTTCGAGTTCGGTAAAGAAGTCTTCGTATGTTACGAGCTCTTTACCATGATGACTCCGGTAATTGGGGAATTTTCCACTGCTTTTTACCTCGTGGGCCGTGAGTTCCTGCTTTACCCGGAAGGGATTGAGGGAAAGAGCATCGAGCATGGCCCCAAAATAGGACTCCTGGTAACGATAGGTGTCCTGGGACTCGAACCAGTGACTGTTGATACAGTCGTAATTACTCTGCAGAGCGATGTAAATGCATATTTCGGTCTTCTGCATGAGATACTCGAGCCCGAGATCGATTTTGACGTGCGCAGCGAACATGTCAAGGTAATCTACGAGATGTTCAGGCTGGTACGGAACCCCACATCGTTCCATGGCCTCTTTGATCATCTCACGTTCGAATTCTGTAGCCAGATCCATGTCGTACAGGTCCATGGAAACTTGCTCCAACTCCCCCTCCCACAGCCGCGCAATTGTTTTCGAGCTTAAAGTATCCGTGGGGTCGAGAATAGAGACAGGGGACATCTGATCCAGAATGGCGATGACTTTTTCTGTCGGTATATTCATTTTCCCTTCTCCACCAGCTTGGCTGCCCGTAAGATTCCGCCTACCCGATCGGATATGACGAGCTGGGGCAGCAGTTTCTTGGCATATTCCGCCTCTTCCAAGGACATGACGCATCTTCCGGTGGTCCCACCCTGAACCGGGATAAGAACCACCAGCTTTCCGGAGATGATGACGACGGACCCCATATTGGCGGTATCGATCCAGGTATTCTTTTCTCCCTGAGATGCGCCGAACTCCTCCGATTCAGCGATAATATAGATCCGTTCATCCTCCCCCGTCCCCTTCATGTAAAAGGCGAAGCCGCCTGTGAATTTCTGTAAAAGACACCAGTGTGCAGGGCCATCCGATTCCTTTAAACGTTCCCAGTCTGTTTCGGAGGTGGTAAGAAACTCTCCCAGAATGGCTGAGCCCATAGGGGTACGGCCCAGCAGAAAGTATTTCGACCCCTCGTACATGACATCCGTTATGCCCATGATCAGATCCGTACGTGGGCTGCACATATTCTTCTCTGCGATATCCTGGGGGATCTCAATGGTCCTCAGGCAGGCATACATGTTGCCGTGCAGTTTTCCCAGGATTGTCAGGCGGGTAAGGACCACACCGGGGGTGGAAGATCGTTTCAGCTCCAAAATCTCACCGACGGTTATCATTGGTATCCTCCGTTTCCTCCCAAACGAACTCATACCCGGAGTGTACCAGATAGTACACCCGGGTGCCTTGGGGGGTTTTGCTGCGATGAAAGGAAACATGCCAGTCTCGGCAAAATCGGACTCCTACGCCGCCTGCAAACATGTTTTCTTCCAACCAGCGAATGTTTTCCATCCCCACATTCTTTCGGAAGGTTTTGTACGTTATGGTTATTTCGTGTTCGGTAATGTAATGAATGTAATCAGCCCCCAGCGAGACACAATTTCCACGAAAAATAAAGCGGACGTCTTGTGGTGGCGTTGCGTCTTGCCAGGGTTGCTGGGGGTAGTGTCCCCACATGTAGGCCTCCTTTATGCTTCCCACTCTTGAATGAGTGTCTGCATTTGTGCCATGCTGGTTTCCCGCATGATACCGGCGATACGGTACCCCTCACGGGTTCCCAGAAAGATGGCGTCGGCTTGCTGTGCCGTGTTCAATTCGTCGTACTTGGTCACATGGAGATACTGCACATTGCCGATGTTTGTAACAAAGACGATGATGAGGTAAGGCCCGTCCGAATTTCCGACCATGCGCCCGGGGACAATGGCACGTTCCTGACTCAGAGCACTTGAGAGGTCCCCCAGGAGCCGGTCTTTGATATTCCGCAACTCTGCCCGAAGCACACTCTTTAAGGAAGATTGTAGGCTCTGAGAAAAGGCCTGAGAGTTTGCCTCCATGGAATTAATAGGTTGCGTACGATATTCCACGCGCCACGTTTCCGGAAGTCTCTCTAAAATCTCATCAATTTCTCGAATCTGCTTCATGGTATTGGTCACCATGTCACCGAGCAGCAGGAGTCGATTCTTCTCTGTCATTCTTGTTCTCCTTGGTTAGGCGGCGTCGCCGCACTTTGATTATGTGTTCCATCCCGCTTTCCCCCACCTTGGAGGCACACCACTCAGCGGGTATGACATACAGCCGAGCACGCTCCCGTGCCTCATTTATGGCCAGGCCCAGAAGGAGTTCCTCATCTTCCGTGACATCCAGGGGGAGTCGGATGATGTAATAGTCATACGCATATCGACTCATGTCTTCCCCCTCGTAGTCCGCAATGCCACAGAGGCCAGGAATCCCTCGGGTATATCGGCAGGACTCATTTCACCCGCCATAGACATGAGTGTGGCATGCATAATGATACGGGTGAGTTGTTCGGCGGTGTACTGTTCAAACTGCTCCTCACTGCAGTTGTCACGCATGGTTTGGATACGGGTCTGAAATACCACTCCCGACAGACGTGTGGTCAGGTTGTGCAGCTTCTGATTTACCTGATCCAGCTTACTTTCTTTAGAAACAAGGGATGGGTTGATTTTTTTCCGCATTATTACTCCTTGATTTGAAAGGGGTTTCGAACATAGTTTCGTACGAGTCGTATGTGCTCACGATCAATCCGGGCCCGGTGTTGTTTCCAGGCTTCCTGCCAGGCCTTAAGAGCGACATCACGTTCCTCAAAGGGCCAAGCGTCCTTGCCCGTATGAGAGAAAATGGCGGCGCTACGGGCATCCCGCAGGGCCAACATGGACCCGGCCCATATTTTTTCCGGAGTGGCTTCGGTATGCAGCTGCTCACGTATGATGGATATGACCCAGTACACGGCGGAAGCAGCATCAGAAATAGTACCGAGGTCGGTTGGGTCCGGATTTATTCGAGTGTTTTCGGCCGTTACGAGAGTGTAATGTCCTTCGAGCTTATCCAAGGACAGATACCCGCCCATGACCTGTTCCGCAGCATCAAGGGCCTTAAGGCCGGCGGGTGATAAGTACTTGGACAACCGGGTATTGCCGCGGCAGGGCGTCTGGAGGACCAAATGGATGAGGAGCTTATTCTGTGCAAGGTCCTCCAACATTCCAGAAAAGGCCAGGTCGAAGAGCCAGTTACATATGCTGGAGATATTGGCATACCTTAAATCCTTACCACATCGGGCATGTACCAGGTACCGCCATAACTTCTCCAAGGTCTGTATGGAGTTCTTCTTGATGTAAGCCTGTAACCTCGAGACATTATCTATACGTAGGGCAGAGTCACCGGCCTCCCGAAGCGAGGCCTCAATATACTTTTGGAGATCATTCATTCGATATCTCCCGCCCACTCCTTCGGGTCCCGTAACCGAATATTCCCCTCCTCATCCGCGGTCCACCAGGCCTTTTTCATCTGACAGATTTTCCCTCGAAGGCCCTCAATATCCAGGCAACGGGTTTCATCGGCCCAGATCTTTCCCACGAGATCATCCGCCTGTTCCTTGGTGAGCTGCAGATACTGCCCACTATCCAACGCCACGAAGATGATACCACCACCGGTCAGGTACGATTTGCAGTCCTCACAGGGCTCCTGGGACGGGAGTTTTTCTGTGGAATTTCCCGTGTACCCATCCTTGTTTCCATACTTCCCCCCAGTTTGCTGATACAGGTTCTTCATGATTTTGTGGCACTCTGACCCCAAGAAAAGGAGATCATTAGTGTCCTTACCACAGATACCGCAAAAGGTAAGGGCTGGGGCCAGTCCGTGTTTTTTATCTATAAGCATGATTATTCCTCATAGTAGTGTATTTGGTTTTCCAGACAGTGAATTCGGTTGTAGCTGGAGGCCTTCTGACAGGGTTCCTGCAGAGGACACTCCTGACACTTCTCGGAATGGTCATAGTACGCTCCGAAATCATCACATTGCCGCCGCTCGCCGCAGCGATGAGACCCGATCTGTATAAACAGAACTCCGTTTTCCATATGCCCTCCCAGCTGTTCCTTACAGCGGGAACAACGTATCTCTTTGGGCTTTGTAATCATTCTTCCTCCCTACATGGCTCAGGGTTGATCTGCAGACAGAAATGGGGTGGAAGAGGCTCGGTAGCGCTCAGCTCAATGTACAAGTCCTCGCTCGTGCACCCCTGACGACCACAACGGACGCGGTAAATAATGGAATCTCCCGTTACCCGGGATTCGGAAATAACGCAAAAGGACCGTCCTCCTTTAAAGGATACCTGTATGCACTCAGTTCCGGTAAGTCCGGTGAGTAGAAGAACAAACAGTATCAACAAGACCTTTTTCATAGATCCCCCCCGATGTAAGGGTTTGGCAGTGTTAAGAGATGCTGACGGATCTGGGCCAGGTATGCCTCGAAAGCTCCCGGATTCTTACATGCTTCTTCCGAATTACGTAAGATTTGGCCCAGAGCTTGGTACACGGTGGCGCGGCGTGTTACAACTATGAGTATTCCGTGGGCTATGAGGAGTTCCGTATTGGTATTCACACGTAATTTCTCGTATGCATTGTCCGTACGTATTCGAATATTGGAATAACGATTCCAATGTTGGCCCGGTAAAAGGGTGTTTGATACTACCTCTTTACGTTCGGATACATACTCCTCCAATGCTGTGTAGGCCTGTTGCATATCCGGGTACGGGTCGAGCAGGTCGTACAGGGTTTTTCGGTAAACCCGTATATTTCGCATGGCCCAGCAAAACACCCCTACGGAGAAAAATGCTGTTACAGCCGGTTCTGGATGTGTGGCCAGCCAGAACAGCCAGTTGTCAAGGTTGAACCGCTCGGTCCGCATATTTTCCTGTTCCGGGCAGTCATAATGGCGGGGCTCCACCCCACGGAGCAGCTCGTAAATGTCTTCCACGTTCTCCATTTCGGGATACTGTTCCAACCAATAATAACTTGGGGCACAGGGGTAGAAGAGGCTTCTGAAACGTGACTTATGCATCTAAGCACCTCCCGCAGTACTTGTGCTGAAACTGATGACGTCTTTCAATCCTTTTGGGCTTTCTGGTATATCTTCGCCCCTTTTCCAGGCTCCCCACACCACACACCATGCACTCTATGTACAGGTAATGATACCAATATTTCCTCATGTCATTTCTCCAACCAATGCTCATCGATGTTGATCCAAACCAGTGATTGGTCCAAAAAGGTGACGAGTACCTGCAGGCACCGCAGACGCTCATGCCAACGTATTCCGTAGTAAGGCCTCCGATGTGTAAGACCATATGGGCCCGGAGGCTCAATATAATATCCTAATGGTTTCATTTATCCCCCATTGTAGGAATTTCATAAGGAATATCCAATTGACAGACCAGGTAATCAAGGTCGTACGTCCCATCCGGCAGGAGTACCCTTACCCCCTCATCTCCGTATTTCATGATACTCAATTTTCCTTGTACCGTGGTGATCCAGAGCGTGGGGGGCCACTTCTTATCCAATTTCTCAAGCGCACTCACGATGGCCTGTTCCTTTCGATCTAAATGAGCCGTCACCAACAGCTGTATGAGTGTCTTTTTACGCATCAGTCCACCTCAGGGTCCAGGGGACATTCCCAGAAACCGAAACAGGCCCCGTCTCCGGGCAACGCCCCGAAGTAACAGCCCTCGGGGGCGATCTCATTCAAGTGTTCCCAGATCTCACCATTCAAGAGATCATCCCGCTGATCGTCATTGTGTGCTGCGAGTGACATATAAGCCTCGATGAGATCCGGAGTCAGGAAATCTTTAACCGCATTGAAGATGTGATCGGATCTCAATGTGTCACTGGATACTTCATAGTTCTGGTATTCCGGCCCAAGTCGGTCCATTGCCTTCCTCCATTAAAAGGGTAATTGAAATTTTGCCATGATTGCATTGACCTGCTCCGACCTCTTGAATTCCGGATAGAGGACACGCAGGAGATCTGCCACCTGTTCTGCAGACATAAAATCGAACTGCAGGGCTATTCGGTTAAAACAGCGTTCATCTCCCATGATCGCATCCCAAATGCGCCCACGTTCGCTGAATGCGTCTTCCGGAATATCCTCCGGAGGGTCGCTCTGGTCCTGATAGTGAAAATCACTGAAGCGCCTGTCATCAACCAGCTGGCGTACTACCTCACGGGCCAGCAGCGGTAGTGCCCCGCCCATCCCGAGTTTCTTTACATTCAAATATTCAGCCAGACCGAAATCTACTCCGTGAAACACCACGTAGATGGCCCCCTCGTGAAAACACACAGAGCAGGCTGCCGCGATATTGAGTGGTGAACGAAATCCGCAGCGCATCTCCTCTTGTACCTTGTCAAGGAAGCGGGGGTAACGCACTTCTTCCCGTCGCAGGCCATAGAGGGCACGGCCCATGCACTCTACGTAGAGCTTACGGGTCTCTTGAAGTAGCCCCATAAGCGCATCGATCGTTCCGTCAAACTTGTAAGCATTGTAGATCCTTGTGCTCATCATATCTCCTTGATTGTCTAAGATTGTTCGTGTGGCAAACAGCGCCCGCCCTTCTTTAGTGGGGTGCCAAACTCGGGGTGCCTGATAACTGAGTGTAGCCACGTGCAGGTGGCCACAAAACCCCACTGGAGCTCCCAGTGGTACCTGCTGAAGAGCCAACGTAAAATTGGCTTATCCGCTTCAGCGGCATGCTGTTCGATCTCCTCCTTTATGTTCATTTGTTTAAATCCTCCGGGTTACCATGGCAGCCATCGCAGAGTCCTTGGTCCGCGGCTTGTTCCAATAATGCTTCGAATTTTTCCGGGTACTCTGCCGCGTAATCCGATCGCTCCGATTCTTTCCATCCTGCCGGCAATTGAATCGAACGCTTCCGTAATGAGATCCAGGTTATAAACCCCGCCATGGCCCCACCAGGATAGAACTGTCGATCAAATTCTACCATTTCTTCCGGTGACTTTCCGTGGGCCCGGGCGTACGCAATGTACCGGGTATTCGTGATTTTGTACATCATGCCTCCGTTTCCACTTCATATTGTACCCCGCAGGTACAAAGGAAGATAGTGGGTGATTCGGTGGGGAGAAAGAATTCGGAATCACAGTCACAACGATGGAGGTGGTTCTCTTTATTACGAAGCCAGAAAACTCCACTGTGTTTCTTGCCTGGTAAGGGGACCTCCTCTTTCTTCATCATCCCCAGTACTCTCGTTGTCTTACGGCTGTTGAACTTGAGGTAATTATCCGCATGGTAATTACTCCATCCATCGAACACAGAATCCTGGTCAAAAATCAGGTCATGACCTCGATGGTTGAAGAGAAACTTCTGCAGGGCGGCCATGGTTTCTTCTTCCCCGGTGTAAATGTAATCCCCCTGCCCGATCCACACTGAGGTGTGACACTGCTGACACCCGATGTTGAATGTAACACTCATTACCATAAATCCTCGCTGACAAGGACAGCAGGACCATTATCATTGGCCCGAAGTTGTCCGGCGTTCTTGGCAATCAAATACGCCTCTTGTCGGGAAACGTATTGACCTGTTTCCGTTATAAATCCGAATTCCATTGTTTTCAGGGCAGCCTCATCAACTCGATCCCGCAGCCAGTAAAATATCGCGTCGTGTCGGTGGGGGCGGGGAAGTGTATAAACTCTTTCTCCCAGTTTGGCTGCCACCTGAATAATGTGTGTCATAGTACCTCTCTCCCCAGGACATGCTGGGCAATACAGTACTGTTTGAGCCAGTACAGGTACGTGATTATGTCCTCATTCGTAGGATCTTTTAAAAGGGAAGAACAGGATTCTACATTGCTTAATCGGGTGATGGGGCAAAGGCCACAATGTCGTTCGGTCCTCCCTGAGGTACCGGTTATCTGACACAGGGGACAATAGGCATATGATAGAGTCATACGGGATGCTTCATCTCGATCCCGGTAGAGATGAAACCCCTGACCCTTTTCCTGGGGCCAGGAAATGAATTGTAGTAACCGGAAGCGATTCATGGAGGCCCCAGCCGCACCGGCCAGATTGATCCAGGAAGGGTCTTGGGCGCGAAAGACTTCCGCAAGCCTCTCCGCATGACACATAAGCGTCCCCATGTTCTTGGCTCGAAACATTATTCCTCCTTTACACCATCCATTTGGGTGGGGTTTCAATATTCTTGTTTGTAGGCCGCCACAGGTGTAAGACGTCCTTATGATCATTGACGTACTGCGATCGTGGCGGGTGAAACTGGATGACACAGTCCTCCTCGTCCCAGAAAAGGTCCTTGACGCGACACATAATTTCCCAGGTAGGAGTGCGCTTCCGTGATGTTGATATGGAAACGTGCTCCCACCCCCCTTCATCTGAGGCGATACAGTAAATGTCGTACCCCTGCCAGAAGAAATTAAACACCCCGTTGTTCCCGTTGGAACTATCCATACGACCGTAAAGGGGGTGGTACAACATACGGAACTTTTCTGGGACGTGAAACATTATTCCTCCTCTCGTTGTTTTCCACACAGGTACTATCAAAATGCACATATAGCCAGTAAACGTTACAATTCCATAGAGGTACTACCGAAACTCGATCCGACCACGCGAAAATACCGTTTTAGCTCCATTTCAATTCCACATAGGTACTACCAGAACTACCATTTGCAGTCAGCTTCTGGCGGGCCAATTCTGTTTCAATTCCACATAGGTTCCACTAAAACCGTGGGTTTTTTAGCATCGTCGTTCCTTGGTACGAAGTTTCAATTCCACATAGGTACCACTAAAACCTACAGTTTCTACCGGCTGCATCACGTGCACCATCGTTTTTCAATTCCACAGAGGTACTATCGAAACCCGGATACTTCGCTGCACAAAGCGTTCATGCTCACGTTTCAATTCCACAAAGGTACTATCAAAACTCAACGGGAACAACACAACAAGGAGGTGCCCATATGGTTTCAATTCCACAGAGGTACCATCGAAACCTTGACGGGGCGCCTTTTGAGATCGGTTTCAATTCCATAAGGTACTATCAAAACATCATACCACGCATATTCCCATCTCTTTCCCAGTTTGTTTCAATTCCACAAAGGTAATATCGAAATCGTTGTTTGGGGTCAGGCATCTTGTTCTCCTCTTTCAATTCCACATGGGTAATATCAAAACACAATTTGGTTGTAGTGGCTGGGACGCCATTTCCATTACAATTCCACATAGGTACTATCAAAACCATTGCGTTCTCTCCTGTCGTCGCTCCTGGTTCATTTTCATTACAATTCCACATAGGTACTATCAAAACCCCTCTGATACCCAACGGTTCCCAGGCCTTTCAATTCCACATAGGTACTGACAAAACCCTTTAGCGCCTGGCTGGCATAAGAAGTTTCAACTACTTTCAATTCCACAGAGGTAATATCAAAACGAGTTCCTGTCATTTTCAAAATCCGGTCAACATTAGTTTCAATTCCACAAAGGTACTACCAAAACCCATAAGCGGATCGAGGAGGTGAAAAAATACAGTTCATTTCAATTCCACATGGGTACTATCAAAATTGTCGATGCAGCCCCAGCGTTTATATTTTAATTCCACAAAGGTAATATCAAAACACGCTGGGTCTTTGGTAATTTTCGTTTCAATTCCACATAGGTACTACCAGAGCATAAAACCAACCTGGGGCAGTGGTGCGTACGCCTTTCAATTCCACAGAGGTACTACCAAAACGTCACATGTGGTACATCATTTTAGGCAGAATTCTTGTCTTTCAATTCCACAGAGGTACCATCGAAACTTGGTTTATTGGTTGGTTATGGAGTTTTTAGTTTCAATTCCACACAGGTTCCACCAATCCCCATGTCCAGTCTTCCATATCAATTTTTTTTAATTCCACAAAGGTACACCGAAATAAGGACAGTGAGGAAGGATGGGGCCACAGTTTTCAATTCCATTTTCAATTCTACAAAGGTACTACCAAAACAATACTGTACAACATGTAAAAACTCGCGGGCAAATTCAGTTTTCAATTCCATAGAGGTACTACCAAAACTGCCACAGGCACAGGTAAAGCACCGTTTTAGCCTTTCAATTCCATAGAGGTACTATCGAAACTGGGAATAGCTCAAATGGGCACTTTCACGCATTTGCGTTTCAATTCCACACAGGTACCTTGAAACATGGGTAAGGGGTTAAATCGAAAACCCCCCACCCATGTAACCGGTTAGATCTGGTTCTCGTAGTCGAACTCCCGGAGCCTGTTCTCAAGGTTCTCGATCGCCATGGGGATGGCTTCCTTATAGCCCTCCATCCCATAAATGAGGCTCTCAACTTCCGGGGTGATGAAGAGGTCCGCTCCCTCCATCTCCTCCAGTACCAGGGCGGCCGAAGGTTTTTCCACATCTCCCGTGAGCTTGGACCGGATGCTGTACATCAGGCGGTTGGCGTCATTGCTGATCACCACTGCGGCCGTGATCATGGGAGAGAAGGCGCGGCTTTGATTGCTGGTGATCCGCCAGTCAATGACAGCGTTGGCCAGGGCCGGGATGATTCTTTCCCGCATTTCACGAGGCGCCGTCAGACAGGGCCCGAAAACGTTTCTGTTCTCCACCCAGCCATCCGCAATTAACTGTTCCGCCACACCCGGCAATAAGGCCGGTTCCCGCTTGTCGAGGGTTACAGAAAAGAGGATCCGGGGGTCGATGCAGAGGTTATAGACGAATCCCCCTCGAACTCTTGGCTGAGGGGCTACCATGTGTTTCATGGGAACGTTCCTCTTTTCCGCCACACAAAAAGCCTCGATCTCTTCAGGGGTCATCTCATTTCCATCCGGGCCATACACGGTCACTCGATGCAGGTGGGGATGATCGCTCCGGTCGATGGTGGCACCCTCAGGTCGGGCACCTGATGATAAGACGTGCACCGGGACCATGGAGGAGATGGCAAGCCCCGCTTTGCGCTTGATCGTGGCATGATCCGCCGAGGTGGTTTTCATGTAACCACACACGAGCTGGTCGGGGTCACGAGGGTCACACGAGGTCCAGACATTCCCCTCTTCCAGTGTTTTCAGCTTCTTTTTTCCCTCCCCCTTATGGGTAATCTTGTAGACAAAATCATGGGAGGAGCGGTCTTTGCCCAGAAGAGTCATCATCTGGTCTATGATGCTCCGCTTGACCTGTTGTCCCGAAGAGTAAGGAAACATCCGGCCAAAGATCGGGTCATAGGCCATCTTTTGACCACGAACTTCCATGTTTCCGTCTGAAGATACGCAGAATACTGTGTCGTTCACGACCTTAAGGCCACGAACGTAGATTAATGGTGTTATCATAGGAGCTCCTTTTCGGTTTTGTAATGAAAGTTAAGCAGATCCCGAAACAAATGGTACTTAGCATCCTGGATCTCGTTCATGGTGACTCTTTCAAATTCCACAATGAATGGGAAGGATACTATGTCTTCTAACAAGGGTTTCAGTTCTCGCGTGAGAAAGAACTTATTTCTGGCTGCCAGAACTCGTTTGACACCCTGTTTACGATCGGTTTTATGTCGTTTATTCCGGGTTTCATAATCAACGAATTCCCGAGCCGATTTCATGGCAAACTCACGCAGGTCCTTATTCAGCATGGCAATTACCCACATTATGTACGGTAGGTTGAGTTTATGATCTTTGGGTCGAATTTCCGTAAGGCCTACTATCCCTTCCTCACATACCTTACGAAAATCCATTTCCGGGTTATAAACGTCCCAAATTGCCCCGTCACCCGCGCCTCCGTACTCAACGAGGTGTCGGGCATAGGTCTCCGTTACACGTCGAAAGGCCGTTAAGTCCACCTGTACGAACCCATAGGTGGTATTCTGTTGGCCAAAGGACGCCGCGTACACCGTGACCTCTGTTTGACGAGCGGGAAAGGCCACAAAGAAGAGGTTGGTCCAGGGAACAGTGGCAATCTCGTAGTCAGCATCGAAAGGGTTGAATGGGGGGTTTCCTATATGGGTAAGGGCGTGAAATAGGAACCGACCATTCCAGGCATGGAGTTTGTACGGTGGGGCGGGGGTAGTATCTAAGTAGTGTCGGTATAACTTCCACCCCGAGGCGATGATGGCATTGATGACCGGATTATCGAAGAAGATGACCACGCCTCCACTGACCATCACACCCAGACAGGCACCGACCCATGAGGCCAGGACGTCATGAGGGGTGATTTTCATGGTTCCGGCCTGACCGGAGGTCGTTTCATCAAGGCCTCGGCAAGGAAACCCCATGCCGGAAGACATGTTGGGGGGATCATTATAGGCCTTTTTGACAATCTGATCCAGGGTATCGAGGCGCATACGCTGACGGGTAGCCGCATCCGCCTTCTTGTAGCCCCGATTGAGCTTGATCAGGGTATCCATGGGGGTGTTACCGGCGTTTAAGGCCAGCTTTTCACCCCCAAAGATATCCGGCCAGACTCGGTGGCGCAAAAAATCCAGGGGATCTTTGGCACCCAAAAATCGTGTCCCGATTACGGTGGTGTACATGCCGCCTCCTTTACTCGAACCAAGACCCCCCACATAGGCTGAAGGTCTGCAAAATGGTGGTATCCGACCATAATAGCCTGTGGATGGTTCGGGGTGATATGTTTTCCAAATAGAAGCTCTGCCCCCGGGATCTTATCGAAGGCTTGTTCTGACATAACTATTGGATGGTCGGTGGGAAAGAGCATGTCTTCATTACGGCAGAGGGAGACGTGCTGATGAAGGGCCTTTTGTGCGTCTTTCTTGTTGGAAAAGGCCAGGAACAGGACGGGATTTACTAGCACCCCCCGCTTAAGGATGCTCTTGTGCCCCAGTTTATTCCACCGTCGGTAGTACCCCCGAGGTTCGGTGGTTTCTGTTTGCCGATCGATACCTGACCATTGGAGCCGATGACGCACAATGGCCTCAACGCCCAGATAGATTCGGATACCCTCGATAATAGAGGGGGTTAAAAATTTCTGACTGACGATGTATTCATCCCGAGCCGCAGTCCAGGGCTTCAGAAAGCCCCAAGGGCCGGTGTATTTTACCACAAATAACATGATTCCTCCTATTCCAGGGCGCCAAAGCAGCACCCGGTAGAGCTGCCCACCCCCACATCCCATGCAAACTGTAGGGCCCGCGGATCCCCTTCGATTTGTACGGGGCAGATGGTGCAGAGATTCTTAATCCCGTTGACGGGAACAACCACCACTCGAGCGGGGGATTGGTCATCAAAAGAGATCTTAATGGGGTACTGTATCCCCCCCAGTCTCATTTTGCGTTCCATGGTCTTCGTGAGAAGATCCCCTACCCCTTCCTGACTCCACACATAGTGGATGTGGTTACTTCCTGCCCCCTCCCGTTTGAACCGCTTTACCAATACGGGAGTGGCGGGCATAAATCGTTTCAGACGGGGCATCTCAGGGGTGTGCATGATACGGACCTCTGATACCCGCATGCCGAACCCGACCACATCGTCATGCATGGCCCCCAGCATGACACGGTGAATGATCTCGTGGTTGGGCGAGCTTATGAACCAGGTGGCCCCCGTAGGGAGCACAAAGCCATTCTTGTACTCCTTTCGTATCCCGGCCAGCCCGCTGAGGGAGTACAGAGAGGTCTGGTTGTGATAGGGGTTGTCTTTTCCCATCCACCGGTGAAAAGTCCCCACTAACTTTCCATAGTGGTCGTAGGGGACTATTTCCGACGGAGTGAGACGAAGGTATACACGCATAGGCACCTCCGGAAATTTAGAGTTAAAGAGAGAGCACACCACCCTGGTGGCTCTCCGCCGTCCGCTACTCCCCGATGATCTCGGAGATGCGGTCGGTGCTGCCCACTCCGAGCTTTATAAGCTCGGCGGCAGCAATGCGCTTCCATTCTTTTTTCGGGGCGAAGCGGGTACCCCGACTGGTTACGATCTGGACTTGGTGTGGTTTATCCCCGTACCATCGGGCACTCACACTCCCTCTGGTACAGGAATACTTAAATAACAGTATTCCCATTATTACCTCCTGGGTTGGTTGGTGTTACCCTCTTATACCAAGATCCCAGGGAATTTATTCACCTATCCTACTCTACCTTGGACTGAAAAACCCAGTACTCTTTTTTCCTTCAATTGTGATATACGACTGGAGCGAGGTCTTCCGCTGACCTGTCAGAAGGGGGGCTACATGAAAATTGTAGTATTTATGCACCTTTTGCCTCTAAGCACACCTACCGTGAGGAGATGTCCGTAACATGCCTCCGGAGCCATAGTTCTGGGTAAAAACAGCGTCAGGTATGCCATAATAAAAAAGAGGGCCGGCCTCACCCCCTTCTATTACAGGTACCGCTGCAGTACTCTGCCCCAGGCCTCCACACTTTCCAGATGCGGCGTAAAATCCGCAATCCGCTCCTCTCCCCGCCGCTTCCCCTCTACCGTCTTTAACTTCTCCAATGCCTGGGGCAGCCACCCACGAATAAACTGGTAGGAATCCATCACGATTTCCTCCCCCCTCATTCCCCGTGCCTTCCGGTACGCCACCTCCCGCTCCGCCTCCGCCTCCACCTGAAAGCACACCAGTTTATCCGCATCGGAAATAATTCGAGCCAGTAATCCCCGTGGATTTCCCGAAGAATTCCGATGCTCCCTCACCGCTTCCACCACCTCTTCCCCATATCCCCACTCCCGCACCCAGCGGGCCCCCACTACGGCATGATCCTCCCCCGTCCGTAACTCCTCCTCCCTCCCGATATCATGCAGTATGGCTGCCGTCACCACCAACTCCAACGGCAGCCTCCCCCCATTTAACAGGAGGGCCTCCCGCACCACGGCAGCGATATGAGGGATTCCGTGTGCGGGATCGGAAGCTCCCTCATAATGTTTGATCACCTCGATAAGGTGCATGGTACACCTCCTTTCTTGTATTCCTATACCTGTGAAGAGGGGAATATTTTCAGAGGTAAAAAGGGCACACGGGCCCCTAGGAGTTCTCCTTCGCCCGTTTGGTCTGGGATACTTTGCCGAGTACCCCTTCACCCCAAACGGGCTTGCCTTCCCACCCCGAGGTCTTTCCCCCTCCCATTCGCTCCTTGATCCTTGCGGGAAATATTCCCGCGAGCACATCACATTTCCAGGACGGACCCTTGCACGGCGGGGGGCGGCCTTAGAAGTTACCAGCGACCCCGGCTGATAACTCCACCGCATTCCGTGCCCCCGTTTATCCTGAAACGGTCTTGAGAGGAGGACCGGGAAGGCCGCCCGAAGGCGCGCCATGGTCTTGGCCATAAGTCGATTTTGGCCATCCTTCCTCCTGTACTGCCCCGGGCGGGGTTGGGCTCTCCGCCCTGGAAATGTGATATTTGTAGGCCCCTGCCGGCCTACAGCTCGTTACTCAGACGGCAGGTCTGACCCCCGAATATCAGGTGGGGGCCCTGGACACATATTTGTTTTCAGGCTGTGTCAGCCCTCACCGCTTCGTGCCGGATCGCGGTGGAATGAAGCCCCGTAAGTACCGGTCGGGGGTTAAGGTTCTTTACAGTATTCTTATCCCAGAAAACAGGTACCAATTTTTATCGGAGTTTCCCTCAGCTTCACGTTGTGGTATACTGCGTGAAGGAGGTTTTCATGCACCATTACCATGTCAACTTGGAAAAACTTGCGGCATTACGGACAGAACTTAAACCCCAACAGGGCCGTGTTGTAGAGAAGATTACTCAGAGGCCTGGTCTGGTAGTGGCACACGGCCTGGGCAGTGGTAAGACCCTCTCCAGTATTGCAGCGGCGGACAGGCTTAACGTCCCGACAACAGTGCTTGTCCCGGCAGCATTACAGGAAAACTATCGGAAGGAGCTGGTAAAACATCTGGGGTATGTCCCACCCAACATACAGGTACAGAGTATCCAAAAGGCCCTCTTGAATAAGGAACCCATACCACGCAAGGGGCTTCTGATTGTAGATGAGGCGCACCGGTTGCGGGAGGAGTCCTCTGTAAGCCGGGATTTTGTGGAAAAGTTCCCGGCCGATAAAAAGTTACTCTTGACGGCCAGTCCACAGTACAACCACCCTGCCGATATCTCTTCTCTGGTCAATATTGCGGCCAAACAACGTCTGCTTCCCGTCAACCGGAAGGAATTTGAGAATCGGTACATTCAGGTGGAGGAAAAGTCTCCTGGGATTCTAGGACGTATCTTCGGGGCCAAGGCCGGTGAGGTCCCCCATCTAAAGAATCAGGCCGAACTCCGGGCCATTGCCGATGCCTGGGTGGATTATCACGAAAATCCCCCCGAAGGCTTTCCCAGTAGTTCCACCGAGGTGCATCGCGTGCCGATGACGGGGCGACAGCAGGAGGTGTACGAGACCCTTATGGATGAGGCCCCTTTATGGGCCCGGTTAAAGGTCATGTCGAATCTCCCCCCCTCTAAGGCTGAGGCTCGACAGTTAAACGCCTTTTTGACCGGGGCCCGGCAGGCCTCCGGGAGTATCGGACCCTATGTGCGTGATATCCAACAGGAAGAGGTCGTTAAAAATGCGGTTAAGGTGCAGCATGCCTACGCCCTCTTTAAACGGGAGAATGACCGTAACCCGCGACATAAAGCCGTTATATACTCGAATTATATCGAAAGCGGATTAAAGCCGTATGAGGAGCTTTTAAAGCGTGATGGTGTCCCCTACGGTGTTTTTACGGGGGAACAGAAAAGGGCAGAGCGCGATGAAATGGTAAAAAAATATAACCGGAATGAGCTAAAGGCCCTACTCATCTCTTCCGCCGGCGGTGAGGGCCTGGACCTGAAAGGTACCCGACAGCTCCAAATTCTCGACCCCCACTGGAATAATGAGAAATTACGGCAGGTGGCCGGACGGGCCATACGGTACCAATCTCATGCACACCTGCCGGAAGAAGAGCAGCATGTGGTCATCCAAAAATTCATGGCTGACCCCAAGCCGTCTCTATTACAGAAGATTTTTATGGGTGGGAATACGGGGGTAGATGAGTACCTCCATACACGGGCGGAAGAAAAGGACCAATTAATGCAGGAGATGCGAGATGTACTACGAAGTAAGTAATAGCTTTGTAGATGAATTTGAGAAGTTAGCATGGGATTTACCGGCGGGAGTACGTATGCTTAAGGCTGCTAAAAAACGTACTGTGAAACTTCCGGGTAAGATAATTCAGAAACTTGGAGAAGTCCCCATACCTATAACGGGGGCTTTCCCAAAAGCGAAGGCGCGTAAAATTATAAAGGAATTACGGAGGCAGGGTGCTTCGGAAGGGGAGATACGCTTTGCACAACGGCTGCGCGGAAAGATAATAGTCCCACGTGAGAATCCAGAAGCATCCCGTCAATTCAGCAAAGTCCCTCATAGAGCTGCTGAACGTGTCTCATCAAACATTTTGACAGGAAGACACGAACTGGAAGAGGTAGCAGCCAAAACGCATTCCCCAGAATTCTCTAAGCGATTTGGGCACACTTCACCTCAAGTAATGATAAATGAGCATAATTTAATAACGAAGGCCCCCCCAGAACTCAAAGCCTCTATGCTTGCTGAGGCTACTGTTCCGGCAAGGGCCCGAGAAATAAAACTGTTTGAGATGGCGACCGGGCGGAAGTTTGGTGTGGACAAACGCCTCACTCCCGCTGAGCGTCGATTAGTGGGGAAAAATATGGAAATTTGGATGCAGCTAAAGAGGGCTTAAGCTGCCATCAGGATCTTCTCTGCCTCCACGAAGGCCCGTTGTTTGATCTGGGCCCCACTGCCGAACCAGATGGAATTGAGCCTCTTTTCCGACTTCACCCGCGGACGATGCCAGTCCGAATACTCTGTAAAGGCGTTGTAGCCCGCCCAGAGTGTCCCACGGATAGCCTGAATATCACTCCCGGCCCCCATCTCAAAAACGGAGGTAACGTTCCCACGGGTCTCGTCACTGGCCTCCGGGAGCACGGCAGAGAGATAGGTATCGAACCCCGCGACATCAAGAGGCTTACGGGCCATAGCCTTAAATACCTCATCCAGCCGTTGGTAGTAGGTATTCGTAATATTGAGGAGTTTGTGGGCCTCCTTAAGCCGTCCATCCATGTAGGAGGTGTGACGGATATTTACGATATCTCCCCCATCCGACATGGCCGCCGATAAGGTATTCTGGCAGACTACCCGGATCGGGGTGAACTTGACCTGTACGGAGGAGTTTCCGTTGTGGGAATTGGTGAGGAGTAAAAACTTCTCGGTGATGTCATTCCCGGGAACGACGATCTCACCCGGCAGTTTGGCAAGTAACCAGATCCGCTCTCCCTTGCCGAGGACGCCAGCCGTATGATAGATAGCTTGCCTTTCTCCTACAATGGCATCGAAAAAGGCAAAGGCATCCTTGTTTTGGAGGGGCAGGTACCGTTCACCAACCACCCCCAGAATATCCTGGCGGTTAATCTTCCCTCCGGGACGGACTCGAACCGTGGCGTATGCATCCGGAATTTGGACCATGGGTTCACCTGGTCCGACCTCAAGATGCATGGGGTATTTCTGGACTTCCCAGTCTAATCCAGCACATATGATGGCATCTTCAGCAGTAGCGGGTTTGTCCAATTCTGTACCCAGGCCATGCCATGGTCTTTGACCGAAGTACATCATGGATTCTACATTTGCGGCCATTTCTGACCTCCTTTAGTTTGGGGTTATAGGATGTTCCAACAATCCCTACATTGATGGACCATCACATTCGGGATATTTTGTGTAAAAACAGCGGGGTCAATGGTAAGATCAAGGATATCGTAGACCAACCATGGATCTCTCTTATAATCCATGATCGTTTCTTTCCCGAAATTGTAAGGATGGGTATAACACCAGTGCCGCTCCCTTACAAAGCCGAGAATCGTCATCAATCCTCTATTCAGGCTGTTGACTGTCATGACTACTCCTTATATATCTCAGGGTTAAAAAAACGTAATACGTTTCAGGCCTCTTATACCAAGTATACGTCTTTTTTTACTCAGGGCTAAGAAACAATCCAGTGTTGTTCCCGAGGGGTGTGTCAGACCCCTCTACCTTTCCCCGCTTGCGCGGCGCCCCTCCACTGGTGTGCCGTCTGGACGGCCTTACCCACACTCTCTTTCCCACGGGGATCAATCCGTGGGCGCAGAAGGGCTTCGTCTTACCGACAGGAGAGGAGAGTGCGCTACTCTCACTGTCGTCCGAGTCCCCCAGGAGGGGGCGTATACTGCATTCTCACCATCCGCCGTATCTCGGCTTTGAGCGGATGGCTGAGCCCTATTCCCGTTCTCAGGCGGGAAGAGGGGAGATCTCGGCCTTTCGGGGCGTCCCCCTCGGACCGATCCGGCTGCAGCGGGCCGGACGATATGGGCCCCTCAGGGCCCGTTACTGTTCACATCCTTCTTATACCAAGCTTCACTCGTACATTTTCACCCCCACAGCTAAAAAACAGGGGATAGGGTACCCCTGATGAATGCCCATTAATAGGGCCACAGATACGACCGGTTGGGATTGGCCCGGTTCTATCTGTGGCCCCATTAATAAGCGCAGGCTTATTTTGGTTACATGGTTCTTATACCGGAACCAGGTCTGGTATTTTTAGCTCAGAGTGGATGCTGAATCTGGCGTGGGGGTACTCGAGGGTAGGCTTTCCTAAGGCCTGTGCAAACCCGACAGTCTTTCGTGTACCGGGGGTGCGCCGAAGACTGGCGTAGAAGGCATAGAGCACATGACAGTCACGGGCCATGTGCTGGTCCCGCTGTTCATAATATGATACCTGGTAAGGCTGGGAATAATACTCCGGGGGGTAGGGGCAGAAAGCATCATGCGCGAAATGGCGGGGGAAGTATTCCAGATGAAGGAGGAGGGCACAGTGTTTGGCGATACTGTCTGCACCGCGGGCACCACCGCTGATGACGACAATATGGTGCCCGAAACGTTCATTCAAACTATGAAGGGCCGCATAGATCGGGCTCAGAAGAGAAAACTCCCGAGAACCTACTACGGCCACTACCAGGAATCCAGGGTAAATAAGGGACGTGGTATCATCTATCATTATGAACCTCTCTGGATAGAATGTGGATAATGAGGTAAAAAGAAATTGCCTCACTTTCGGAAGGACATCAATAACCCTTAGATACAGGTGTTTGTCCTTCCGAAATGAGACACGAGCCGACCAGAGATCGCTCCCCCGTCGGCTCAAGGACCTGACGCGAGTACCCTATCAAGCGGGCAAGAAACACGGCACAAGGCCGTTGTCAGTGTCCTCAAAACTCTTATACCAGATATGCTCGGTATTTTTACTCCGCGGTCTTTTCAGCCTGTGCCACGGCACCGATGTCTTCCAGGACCTCTCCCAGGCGTGTAAGGGTCTCAGGGGGCAAGAAGTGGGCGCTGGTATCCTGGCAGTACCAGACTTGTTCCTTCTCATACACGACCCGTCCGGGAGTGACACACACCACGCCATCCTCAAAACTCCACAGACAGACTGCATCACCCAAGCGGCGTGTCAGAGATCCGATCAGGAAGGGTGCCAGGGCCCAGAGTAAGACGTCTTCATGGCGGGCGACCCCGGACTCATAGGCATGAATGGTCAGGCCCTCCTTATCGGACCCGACGTGAAACCCCCACCAGTTAAAGATCGTCTCTACATCGGTCTCCTGGGGGTTATGCAGGGTATCAGGTCCATACAGGGCAAAATATAGTTCACGGGCAAAGTGAGTAATGTGTGGTACATTTTTCCCCTCGACATAGAGGTCAAGGGTGTAATCAATGGATATTGACATCTGTTTCTCCTTATAGAATTTCTTTTCCGTCCTGATCCGTAAGGTCGGTGAGCTCCATTTCAGTCGCAGGACAGTGGGGTGAGGTCTCCTGGTGTGACTGAGAGAAATACGCCTTTATTATGGCATCCATCTCATCCTCACCGAGATCTGAGACATCCAGACGTTTCCGGGCCGCTTCCTTATAAGGAATGGTCACCTGCCCGGTAACGTTACACTGTGGACAACAATAGGTGGCATGGATGATGAGGTCGGGTCGAACATTACTTAAAAGACACGAAAGCAAAAACCATTCATCGAAAGCGCATACCGGGCATTTTTTTGTACGGGCTACCGCCATGAAGGCGCCCCAAATAGGCCCGCTTCGTGTCTCAAACCATGGGGGGTGCCCGAAACTGATCCAGAAAGACACCTTACATTCAAGGCACTGTTTAGAGGCAAGAATGGCACTCATGTTGTACTCCCTTGTAAGAAGGGAGGGGCCGGCCTCCCCTCACTATGATTATTTCAAACGTTTCTCCGCCACGATGGCATGCTGCACCTGAATGAAGCAGGTGCCGGAGACGTGGCAGTAATTGAAGGCCCGCTCACAGTACATGAGCATGGCCAGAATCCCCCCCGCCGTGCTTCCCTGCCCCACCAGATCCACCATCACCAGGCAGTAGGCGATGGAATGGAGGAACTCCACCCCTCCGATACGCGCGGCATCCAGGTCGGAGATTTGAACATAGGTCCGTCCCATGGCCTCATAGGCCTCCTGTACTACCCTCGTACTGCCGGAAAGGATGTGTTTGTTTATCCGTTCTCGGCAGTCCTGTGTGCTTTGATCGAGGGCACCATTGATTCTGGTGGTCGTTACTTCTATGTAGAGTGATATGCCTACTCCTACAATAACGACCAGCAGACTCCACCAGCGCAGTACTACTGATAGGGCTACAATGGCCCCCACGATCATGAAGATGGTCTGGACCAGAAGCGGGATGGTGTTTTCAAACACATCCACCAGCCTCTCGGAAAGGAGGGAACGGGTTACAATGGCACTACGTTCCATGCCCCGTTCCAAGAGACTGACGACGATGTCTACGGCAGTCTTGACCCAGATGCGGGAAAAGATCCGGGTATCGAGGACCCGTCGCAGACAGATAATTCCTACTAAGATCCAGTGTGAGCCCAGTTCTGCTACAATGGGCCAGAAGAATGCTCCAGTCAAAAGAGCGTCTACAATCTTTCCCGTGATTGTGGGCATGATGGAGATGAGGGCGTACTCGATAATGAGGAGGGCGTACACCCCCGAAAGGTGAGTGAGATTCTTTGTCAAGATGGTCTTAAGCATGATTTATTCTCCTTGTATCTAAGGGTTTGACTCCTCTTATACCGGAGAAGTTTGTAAGGCCTCATGCCAGAGAATTTCCACGAAGGGGTAGACCAGTTTGAAGCCCTCGATAATACCCCGCTCATTCTCTCCGTATCGTTTGATGATGTACTCTTCCAACGTCGGAGGCCCCCCGGCGGGCATGAGTGAGCGGTGTTTCCAGATAAATTTGCGGAGGAGCAATGAGGTCTGCACGTGTGTGAGACGGTTTTCCAGGAAGAGCCGTTTGATTGTACCAGACACGTCCTCTCCCTGAGAGGCGGCAAGAAAGGGCACGGTTGGGTCGGGGGATTTGTGGGCGGCACAACACAGCAGGAGGGGGGTGGGGTAGCCCCCCAGAACAAGCAGCGCAAGGGAGATAAGGTTCTCCAGACTCAGACTGCCAGCGCGAAGGAGAATACGGGCCTCCTTCTTGCTGACGAACTGAAGCTCAATAGTCCCCATAGGTGTCCTCCTTATTGGGATCCCGGCCCTCCCCCGTTCGAATATAATGCGCCAGCCGCTTCCCCTCGTCTTCGACACTTTGGAGCTTTACCGCATCCTGTTTGCATATGGCAATACGCAAGGGGCAGCCCCAGGGTTTATTCATGATGATAAGGGGAGTACGGCAATGAAAGCACATGGTATCACCCTCATCGGCCTGGGGATTTACCAGATGGTCCTGATATACGCCGCAATGAGGGCACTGCCCATGTATGGTGGCATATTTCATCCCCTCATCGATGTAAGTGTTTTGCACCTCCTGGGTAGTCTTTTGGGCCCAGCCCATCCAGGTAGAAAAATCATATCCCTTGCGGCTGTCCAGAATGATGTCACGGGTCTCATCTGAGGGGATGTAAGGGGTGGCCAGTGCCAGTTGTGTATCAGTAATGTAGCGGGCCCTTTTGACAATGAGGGGTATATCCCCATCGAGAGGCAGTCCCTCTGAAGATACCTCAATCCAATAATGCTCACTGTCGAGTGAGATATGAAAGGTGCGAGTCTCTTCCTCAATGGTTGTGCCAACAAATTCATCGTAATCATCACCCTTACGGGTGATGGCCTTCAAAATGATACCGGTGGCTCGATTCCACTTAATGCAATGGCCTCTTATAATAACTGACTCAGCCCAGGTGTAGAACTCCGGGCCCGAATCATATATCCGTTTTGTCATGGTATACTCCTTTAACTGACGAGGTTTAAGGTATTCCCCTTGGTTAAAATAGCCATCCCGCTTCCGGACCCAGGGAGAGACTCCAAGATATTACAGAGTTGTTCCAGAACCTGCTGTAAGGGCTTGGGATGTCGGGGTGATTGCGTCACTTGTCTCAGGTGGGAGAGGGCGGTGACGGCTACCGGATTTGTCAGAGGAGGGATATCGGTCAAGCCCTTTTCAGCCACGTAATCGGTAATGGCCCGGAGATCTACTCCATGCACCTCAAACTTGGCCAGCTCCAGAGAATAGATTCGTAGAGGGGTGGGGATGGCTCCCGGTTCGAGCATGAGCAGCTTTCTCACAGGTTCATCGATCTCTTGCAATGAGGGGGTGCCATCCATGGGGAGTTTCAGGAGGTGCCAGATGCGATCCAGGACATACGTAGGAAAAAAGAGGTCCGTGCCGGTATCCATGAAGACGATGGTGAGATTACCCTGCCCGCCACTCCCACTTATTTCAACATGTCCAGTGCGCTGAAAATGCATCATATTCTCAGTAGAATTCTCCAGAGAGATCTTGAATTCGGTCGCCGCACTTTTTACCATAGCCAGCAAAAGGGGCCGCAGTTTATTGGAGAAGTCCTCATGCTGGGAAAGGGCATGGAGTTGTGCCAGACTGATGGAAGGGATGCGGCTTTCATGTTCCGGGATAGTAAGATCCGGATGATGCTCTTGCATGTACGCCACGATATCCGCACTGGGGAGAAGGTAGGTTTCCCCCCGCAGGATCTGGACGACCTCGCATTGTAGTAACGAGTGCTTATAGGGTAGACAGTTACCCTCCGAACAGACGGGGGCCGGATCTTTAAAGAGCCCTTCAAGGGCTGCCACAATATTATCGAAAAACACCAGGGGTACGTAAACATTCATGACCCCATCCTCTTCCACACCAACCAGAATGCCCTTAATTTGGATGTTGTCACTGTTTCCGGTCAAAATGGTACTGATTCTGCGTAACCTTGTGGGCATGTTTCCTCCTTACCGGACATCTATTACCGGTAACGCTTAGGTGATTGTCAACTTACTCCCTTTGAGGGGTCCCGAAGAATAATTTCTTTGTCGGTTTGAAGCGCTCGAAGTACCTCCTGCACGGTGTAGAGTCGATTACCCATCAGATCATAATGCTCTACCCCATCTGAGAGGGCCTGCTTGATACTGGCAATGAGGAGCAGGGCCGTTTCGAGCGCCTGTGATGCTTTGCTCATTCATCCTCCTGTGTACTGTGGTTTTCAATGGCAATACAAAGCCCGGTGAGGGAGGCTGCAATCATGCCAGGGATCTGATCTAATGGCACAGTCCCTTGTATGCCGGCTTCAATCAGGGCCAGGACATGGAGGTACAGACCTACAATGGCCCCCGGCCAGGTCACCTCCTGTTCTTTGGCGGTTGCCACTAAGACCTCCGCATTCCCCCGTATATTCTGGATGAGAGGCAGGGCCGCCTCATCGTCCGTATGCAGATCGATGAGGGGGAAGAGCTGCGTGTAATAGCCAGCAATGTCAGCGGCCGTAGGATGTTCTAAATCCTTCAGCTCTCTGGTCATGTCGCGGAGAACCCGAAGGGCCTCGGCCAATTTAAAGTCCATTATTCCTCCATTATATTGGTGAGTTTGAGGGATGTGGCTTCCTTACGGCAGTCTACCAGGATATCTGCCGTGGTCTGTCCCCAGACCTGGTCCTTGCTGATAAGTAGCGCACCGCCGCCGCAAGAATTTGGCACATCCCGATCCGCGTAGGTGACCCATTGGAACTCAATATACCCTTCGGTACTAAACTTAGCAAGGAATTCCTGCAGAGCCGGGACGAGATCATCGATGTTCACACTTTCATCAGAGTGTACCCAGATGGTGGTCTCATTTTGCATCTCTGCTACCGCCCCCGATATGACGAAACTCGGAGCGGTATCCAACCATTCCAGCTGTTTGGGGGTACCTCGGATCAAGAAGCTGACCTGGGTAAGATAATTGGCACTCATGTCATTCCTCCGTAAGGGTGGGGCAGAATCCCTGTTTGCTCCTGGCCCGCCAGAGGTACTTGGTGCGTTCGGGGAGCGACACTTTCAGACGGATCAGCATATCTGTCAGTACCCGGGTAGAGACGTGACCGTGGAATCTTCCAGTACCCCCCGTCTGAACGAGAGAATCAACCTCCCATTCCCCCGTGTTCGGGAGATGACTGGCTGCGAGGAGGGTCACGGTACTCTCGGTCTTTCCATTCCCCTTTTTGCGGTGAGGCTCTTCCATGAGGCGGGTTCCGATGACATGAAAGCCATAGGGAGTTTCCTCAATCGTAGTATTTCCGATAAATTGCATGGTTTCTCCTTTAGAGACGGGGACAATGCCCCGCCCGTGGTGCTGTTTTGGCATGTTGCAGTAATTCCTCGATCTGTGCGGCAGTCATGATCTTCCCTAATCCTGAGACCAGCTGGTCCTCTTCCATATAGCCGCGCCAGCGTTGGGCCCCACAGTCAGTGTCAGTGAGCCATTCCCCCTCATCATAGGTGACCATGAGATAGGGGGAACTTTCACGTGTAAGGCCAGGGATAGTAACCGGCTCTTGTGTGACCTTTCCGTCTCGTATGGTGGTGGCTGTAATGTGTACCTCACGCAGGATTTTAAAGCCCCATTCGGTGGGGATGACTTCATATTCAACACCGGCGTGAGAGCCTTTGAATGGTTCCATATTACCTCCAGGGGGGTGGTTTGGGTGACGCCCGTTTTCGTGAGGGGTATCGTCGCAAGAAGTCCTCAAGTTCGAGGCGTGAAAAGAGGGAGAGGATGTCATCGATATGTCCGTCCGTGATGAGGCCGGAGATAAGGGTCATGACATCCTGATAATCGGGGCCGATCAGTACTACCTGGTAGCCTCCCTCCGCGTTGTCTTCAACCATGATGTCTTCCACATCAAAGGTGAAGGCCCCTAAGGGGTCGTTATCAGGCATGGTACCTCCTTTATACGGAAGGGATCGTATCATCCACCTTGAGAACGCTGGCATAGGTTCCGTAGGTATTGGAACGTGTCCCCTTGCCCAGGGTGGAAAGATGGTAGCGGGTGAGTCCCAGGACCTGTTTTAGGAGTGCGATGATGGTGGTGAGCTCTTTGCGGGAGAGGTCGGCGTTGAAGATCAGTGCGAGGCAGTAAGCCTGGTCTTTCTCCTCATCTGGGTTGGGCTTGGATGCGGCCAGGACCTGACGGCAGGAGGCACCACCCAGCATACCCTGTTCTTTCAGCATGCGAAGTTGGTCGTAGGCCCAGTTATGGACCACAGACGAAAGATGGAAGATGCGAATCTTAAGGCCGTCGGGGGGTGCTGAGGGGTCACCAAAGACGGCCCACTTCTTTTTGCACTGGGTGGCACAGGTCCCCGTGACCGGGAATTCCGTCTCATGTGTCGGATTGTAGCTGTTTTTCGCACTTTTCACGGGCTCAATCGACTCCGGGGGGCCTTCATGAGGGACAGGGGCTGCCGGGGACAACGGAGCAGAAGGAGGGCCCTGAAAATCCGAACGCTCGCAGAAGGGGGTGACCAGTTTGATCTCTGATAATAGAATGGGTATTTCCATGGCCTCCGCCATAATGAGCATGGCCTGTTCCGACTGGTACAGATCTTTAGTACGCAGGGCCGACAGAATGTGGCCCCGGAGCTCGATCAGCTTATTGATAGGGAGATCGAGTAAAATCTTCATCCGAACACTCCTCTCCGGTCTCGAGATCGAGGCATTCGAATTCGAGACCAATTACAGGGGTTAAAGGTGTGAGTGGTGTCTCCTCAGCACACATCGTCTGGACCCCGGGCAAAAGCCCCAGACAGAAAAAACCCAGGCAGCCCAAAATCGTTGTGGCAAAAGAGAGATCAATCAGATCGTTGTGCATGGTTACTCCTTACAAGGTGTCATTGGTGCAAGAAATCTTCCCGTGGGCGAGTTTCTTTTTCAGGAAGGCATCGATCTGTGCCAGACTGGGGGGATAAAAGTCCCACATTTCGACACAGACATTCACGGAGAGCATCCGCTGCAGGTCCGGCATATTGTTATGGACATGGCCGTAACAGTGTCGGTACCCTTCGGCCTTCTTCTTCCAGGAAAGCATGGGAAAATGGCAGCAGATAAGTCCCGGGGCATTGGGGGCTGCCACTTCCAGGTACTGGTCGGTGTAGATTTTGGAAAATTGATCCTTCCAGTAGCCTCGCACGACATCATGGTTTCCCGTTACCAGAAAGATCTGGCCATAATGCAGGCGGGAGAACACATACTCAAACAGCTCCTTGGTCCCGAGACCGATGTCTCCTAAATAAATGACCCAGGATCGTTTGGTTACGACCTCGTTCCAACGGCGGATTGCGGTCTCGGTCATGTCATGGATGCTTTGGAAGGGGCGATTGTACTGGGTGATTACCTCTTCATGCCCGAAATGATGATCCGATACGACAAAGATCTCTTCAGGTTGAAGATGGTAGGGCAGGTTGAGTTTGGGCATACGTACCTCCTTGATGTTTCTTCCAACACACTCTGCAGGTGGGTGTGTAATCCTCCGCGCCAATCACGATATCGTCCGTATGCAACCCCTCACGGATAGTCATGACGGCCTGCCGGTTTTTACAGATCCAACATGTGCCTGAAACACGGATAATCCGGTTCGCATTGGCCAAAAGCTCCGGCATAGGGCCGAAGGGTTTACCATTATGGAGGAGGGGTACTCCGGCGACCAGAACAATCTTGTCCCGCTCCACCAACTCCAGGATGACACTTACAATGCTCGGGGGGGCCAGGTTCATCTCATCCAGGGCGTAGACGTCATAGTCGAGGGTTCGTAACACCTCTACGTCCGTGATGAGCATACAGGGCTCGGAGTCCCCATCATGGGTGTGGATGACCCCGCCATCCCGGGTATCGATGCTGGGTTTACCGAAAAAGACCCGTCTTTTCGGCATATATCGGCGTGCCATTTTTAAGAGCTGTTTGGTTTTCCCAAGCTTCATGGGTCCAGATATCACCGTCAGCATCGTACCTCCTTATGACATGTTGAATTCGTAAAGTCCACTGTGGCTTAAAAATAAGTGGTCGTAAGGTTAAAATCTTATACCAAATTCCGGTCGTACTTTCAAAGCGGTGTCAGGTTGGAGAAATTTACGGAAGAGAGGTAGGGTACACGGAACCGAAGATCAAAGCGGGTGGCGTCAATCTGAAGAAAGGCAATCACGCCTTGTGCCAGGGAGACCTCGAAGCGTCCGGCGGCATCCGTAACGGCGGTTTTGGTGGTTCGTCCAATGCTCCGACCGCCTACAATCTGGGGTTCCTTGATCTTGGCGCGTATGACCATCCCCACCAGAGGTTCCTCTACCTGCTCCCCGCCCTCTTCTTTGGTCATCAGTTCCGTAAGATAGCCGTAAATAATACAATAACCCTGTGCGGTAGGGGTAGTCTGGGTAACGGTCTCCCCCGTTAGAACGACGGTGCCGGAGGTTAAGATCGTAACCGTGTACGGGTTCACGAAAGTCACCCCAATCTTCTGGAGTTTGACCAGATACGTACCGGGGGAGAGAAGGAGTTCGGGGGTATTCCCGGACAAATTGGTAGTTGTGGTAAGGATCTGGTAGGTATTCTCCTCGTCCCATACCTGTACCGTTACCCCCGGAATACTGATGGCGGTATTCTCTGTCTCAGCGGTATGGAGTACGATGATTTTATCCCCGGCGGCCTCAACTGCCGGTATGACCCGTATCTCATGGACGAAGATCTCCTTGCCGGCGGTATACCGTATCTCCAGGCGCCAGGTCCCGACCGTGGGATAGACAGGTTCAACCCCGTAGCGACCTCCGCCGATCTCTGAGACCGTAAGGTCTACGGGAGCCGCCAGATCCTCATAGTCATAGGGGATATTATCCCGCCAGAGATGCTTGGTAAAGTCCGCATTGGTCTTGGAGGTAATAGGGGTCCATTGATCGTTCTCATTCAAGAGCGGGAAACAGAGATACAACTGCGTGCCAAGGGTTACTTCTGCCATAGGAGTTCTCGTATACCATCTTTCCAGGCCTTTGTCGGTTGAAAGTCCAACAGGACCTGAGCCAGGTTGTTATTGGCCACGGAGACTTTGATGTCTCCCGGACGGGGTTCTTCGTGTGTGATCCGTACGCGTTTCTTAGACAGAGATTGGATGTAGGTGGCCAGCTGTAAGATGCTGACCCCCTCACCGGTACCGATATTGATACAGGCCCCATTCTTTATATCCGGGGCCATCAGAGTAAGCAGAATGGCACGTACAATGTCTTGTACCGCAATAAAGTCCCGCACCTGTTCCCCATCGCCATGGATTACCAGGGTACCCCCCTGTCTTGCTCCCAATAAAAAGGCATTAATAACGGCGCCATAGACCGGGTTTTGTCCGGGGCCATAGACGTTAAAAAAGCGCAGGAACCGTAGGCAGGGGCCCTTGTCATAGTCGTAGCTGGCCGCCAGGGTTTCCATACAACGTTTGCTGAGGCCATAGGGGCTTATGGGGGCGATAAGGCTGCGTTCAGAGACAGGTGTCTGGCTATGGCCATAAACAGCACAAGAGGATGCGGCCACAATAATAGCGGGTCGGGGGCACTGGCTGGCGAGATGAAAAAGATGGCTACTCCCAGCGATATTGGTATCGTATACGTAATCGGGACGTTGGGTGGAAAGTACTACAGAGATGTCCGCCGCCAGATGGATGATATAGGGCGTTTCCGTGCTGGAGAAGTGGTCATGTAAAACATCCTGCAGGGGGTGCATTTTACCGGTATTGCGGCTATCGATCAGGTTCCCATAATAGTAGCAGCATCCACTGGGGAGGCCTGGGGCTGGCTCTTTATCGAATATAATCGGAATGGCCCCTTGGGCCAGAAGTGCCTGTACCACCTGTCTTCCAATGAAGCCGGCACCGCCGGTTACAAGAACCCGTTTATTCCGCAAAGATCCGTGGCTGGCCATAATCACCTCGTAATAACGCATAATAGCGTTGGGTTGCCTGCTCTATCTGGGCCTCCGGTATCTTCTGCCGATCGATCTGTTCTGTTACGGCGCAGAAGGGCTTTTGGCCGTAGAAGGCATTGGCGTTTCCTCCGACCTGATGAATGGGTACATGAAAGTAGTTCTCCGTATCCAGGGGGACGATGGGTACCCCCCACTGGGAAAGTAACATGGCCTGGATTTCGGTATTACGGAAGGCCTTGTAGTCCAGTACGACCACGTTGGCCTTGGGCTGCAGATAGTTTCGAATAATGGTGTCCCCATCCAGCCATGCTTGAAGGGCCACCGTGTGTGTACCCCCGTTGTGATTCACAAAGGAGGTGGTCCAAGATATGGGTTCCCGTACCAGGTACAGGTAGTGCATCTCATAACGATCGCTGATACCCTGGGCATCAAGGTAGGCGTACCATGGCACACTCTTGGAGGAATCAACCAGGAGTTGTACCTTGGGGTCCGAGCGATTATACAGCTGGGCGTAGATATCCCCCTCCCACGGTATATCAAAGAAGATGGGACAGTGCCGTTCCCCACAACTGCTGCAATAAGCCAGAGGGGTCTGGTTGTCGCGGCTGAAGGTCCGTTCGATATGGTAAATTTCCCCAAAACTTCGTATCAGGGGGTGGGTATTTAAGATGTACTGTATGATCGTGGATCCATTATAGGGCATACCAACAATGCCGAGGATCTTTCTGTGTCCCATAGGTTATCCCCTCCAATTACCGAAGCACATGTCACAGACATCTTGTCGGGGTGCCTCGGCCCGAAGCTGTTGCCGGAGTTCGAGATACCGTTTATTGTACCAGCACTTTTCCGCCGTGTAATGGGTAAAGTCCTCCGCCGGGGGCATAACGCGACGACAGCCGGTAGTAAACCCGCGCCCATCTACCCCAATCGAGGTAAAGGGGCTATTGCAGAGAAGGGGATTCTTATGACGGTCTTTTGAAATCAGAACTGGCCAATGTGATACATGTTCCGCCAGAGGGTGCTGCTTGGCCTGTTCCAGGGCATCAAGCACTGCGGTATTATCTAGGGTCAGTACATACTCCCAGAAGGAAGGATCATCATAACGCTGATTTGCCAGGGGCAGGGTATTATGCAGCACAACGTTGGTAACCTTGTGTTGTTCCGCAAAGGCCAGGAAGTCCGGGATTTGATCCAGATTCTTCTGATGCATGACGAAGGAGAGCATGACATGTATCCCGGCGCTGACCAGGAGATCGATGCCTTTTATGACCCGCTCAAAACTCTTCGTCCCCGTAATGGCTTGGTGCGCCGCTGCCGTTACTGCGTTCATACTCACGGAAACGTAATTGGGGGAGTACTTCAGGAGTAACGGTAGGCGCGTACTGACCAGACTGCCATTGGTGATGAGCCCCACAAAAAGTTTCCGTTGCAAGAGGCAATTCAAGACATTATCCAGGTAATCCGAGGTCAACGGTTCACCAAATCCAGCGACACAGGCCCCCTTAATCATAGGGAAAATGTCCAGCACCCCCTCCAAAATCGGAGCCAGAGCCTGGTATTCAAACTCTTCCACACCACCGTGTTGCCGGGGGCAAAATCCACATTTAAAGTTACAGGTTTGGGTAAGGTAGACATTGAGCTCTCGGGGCCCTTCCGGTGCAAGCGGTTTGGGGTCCTCCGCCGTCTGGTTTCTTAAGGGGGTAATAACCAGCGGCCTTTTCTCTCCGAAGAGCGGAAGGGTGTAGAGCTTATTGAAGGCGGTAAGGTTATCATACTCCCGAAAGTCTTTTTCCGTGTTGGTCTCTTCATCCCCCGTCAGCCCCGCGATAAGTCCCATGAAGGCGTAGAAGTCGAGTTCGTTCTGTTGCTGTTTGAAACGACCAAGGAAGCGTATGGCCAGGTCCTTTACCCAACCCATAATCTGGGGGCGTCGCTGGTACTTCTGCCCTAGGCGCATGTAACGTTCCCAGATCAGACGGGGCGTCCAGGAAACACCATGTTGTCCCACAATGTCTGGGTGGTTTTGCATGGCAGCCATACCAGGGTGTTTTACTACAATGCGGTAACCGTCGCGTACCATACGATCGATCTGTTCCACCTCACAGGAATAGGTGGCTCGGTAGGGGTAGTTCTTCACCACGTCTGCCCGATAGATTTTTACACCCAGGATCGGAATTCCGAGGTGCTGGTCCCAGAGGGAGAGACAGTAGATCGCCACATCATCCAGTTCCATGGTAATGCCGTTGTACAGAGTCTCTACCGCGTGCGGGTGCAGGATCATATCCTCATCGATTTGAACGTAGAAAGGGGTCTCACAGAGGTCATTCATACGTTGAAAGGCTGCATCCATCGGGGCCACGTCACGAATACCGCGGCGGGTGAATTGGACCGTTTGTCGGTCTAAGGCCCGCATAACTGTGGTATAATCCGGATGATTTTTATCTAAGGTGTCGGGATGGGAGACCGAGATATCGAATACCGTAACCTGATCACTGAGATTGCGCATGGTTTCCTCAAATTAGGCAGTAGTACTTCACGAACTGTTCCATCATGAATTTGATAATTTCGGGCCTTACATGTCGATTATCTTCCGTGTACGGATCCGGAAAGCCCTCCCGCACCACCTCATAGGAGGGGAAATAGTGTAGGAGGGAGTCATTCAGTTCCCGATAGGTTTCATCCACCGCCACGCGCAGGATGGACTTCGAGACCGTATTGGCTGTGATACAGGTTACGGGCCTAAATGTCGCTTGCAGCGGTATGGGGGAGAGTGTAAAAATGATATGGGCCTCCGGACGGTACTTGCGAATCAGGTCAATGATGGCCTTGATGTTACACTTATTCTCCCACATAGTGGAGACCTTGAAGTCGTACTTCGATGTGTCGAAGATATCGGTAGGGATCGCCCCCCAGAAAACCTCCCCGGTCTCCCGGTTGTACCAGACCTCGGAAAGTCCCAGGGTGATGATAAAAATATCGGTTGTGAGCAGTTTCTCTCGTGTGCGCTGCTGCATTTCATTCGTGTCGAGGATGAGTTTGCGGCTATTGTGGTACCAGGTATGTTCCAGAATGCACCGGTCTTCCAGGGCCCACTCGAATTGCTGTCGCACCGCAAACGTATTATTGATGGCATCCGCACAGAAGATGACCGGGATGACGATATCATCCGTAATGGCAAAATTCTGTCCGACGTTAAACCCGTTGCCCTTCAGGTAGCTCGTGACGTGCGTGGCAAAACAGGACCCGAAGGTGGTAATGTGCTGCTTCTGGGTGATAAAGGGTGTTTGAGGCACCCAGCCCTTGAGAATGTGCTCAAAGACATTGATAGCGTCCTTTTTCGGCATGCGATTGCAGTGTGTTCCCAGATGCCAGAATTTTCCGGTTTCAACCGGTGGTGTAACTGTCATGGATGGTTACTCCCTTTAAAGGACCCGTTTCAGGGCCCGTCGAAAACTTTCGGAGCGGATTTTCCAATCCCAGTAAGCCTTAACAACATGACGCCCTACACGACCCATCTCCGGTAACATATTGCGGTTACTATTGATATAACGGAGCAGGTTCTCGAGTGTGGCGACCTCCCGAGTAGTGATAAAGCCGCTATTGGTTTTTTCACCCAGCTGCAGGGCCCCGTTAAAAAACTCCTGCACGATTCCGACATCGGTCGAGATCCAGGCCCGTCCACATGAGGCGCTCTCTGTAACGACATTGGGGGTGCCCTCGGCAGAGGAAAAACAGACCCCAACATCGATGCCGGCATACCAGCGGTGCATCTCATTTTTCGGGATGAGCTTCACCTCTTTATCCTGCAGGACCAGCTGAGTGTTTTTAACCCGAGAAATGGCTTCCCGGATCAGGCCCAGACCCTTGATGTCACCGTTATAAAACGAGTTGGAAGAGCCCATCCAGCCAATACGGAGGGGCCCTGCAAGGAGGTTATCTCGGTAGGGGGTGGCGGGAAACATGGCGGTATCCACCCCATCCTGGCAGAAACCGACTTGTTTTGGGACGGGGAGTAGTGGCAATACCCGGCAGCGTTGCGGCTTACTGGAGAGAAGGAGCATGTCGCAATGTTCTGCGGCGTAACACAATTTTTGGAAATTTTCTCCCTGGGAGTAAACGTGTTCGTCATAGAGACAGACCAGGTGCTTACATCCGGGGGGAAAGAATTGGTAGAGATCATAAAAGGAGGCATGCCAGAGCCAAATAACGGCATCGGCATGTGTCTCTTTCGTAATCTCCGGATAGTACTTTCCAAAAATCGTAAACTCATCTGCTAGATCCCGCTGCAGGATCTTGGAGATGCTATCGAAAGCCCAGCCGGGGGTATCGGCTAGGACACAAACGGTGGGACGCATGAGCTCTTCCATACACTTCTTCTTTCTTATGCAGGGGCTACGGTTGTCGTATCTACCTCGGTTTCAATAACACTGCCGGCAGAGGACACCCCATCCACGGCTTCCAATGCGTTCTTGATATCCGTGGTGAAGTTTCCGCGGTTAGCCCCCGAGATAAAGGCGCTGCCGGAGTAACCGAAATTGGTGTACCAGACATAGTCTGAACGTGTGCCGGCGCTGTTGTAGATGCTCAGGATCTTGACGTTATCAGCTCCGCCGTTTGATACCCCTGCCAGTTGAGTCCGCATGTTGGTTTTCCAGGTGTCTCGGGAAGCCAGCAGATTCTCAGGAGATCCGAATGTGACGGCCTGCATGGCATAGCCGTTTCCGGCAACGCTCCAGGCATCCGAGGCCCCGCTTCTGGTTTCCACATGGGTAAGATCCGCGGAACTGACATTTAAGGGAGCGGCGGAGAGAGCGGACTCCAGCGCCGAGGCGAAACCGGCCCAGGAACTGAAAACGGCAAAGCTGTTGTACTCGGCATTGAAAATCCAGCACTGGTACACGGTCGTGATGGCGTCATTCAAGTCGATTTGTTTCTTCAGCATACGGCAGCTGCTGTACTTAAAATCCGGGACACCGTCCAAGGCTGACTTGCAGGCGGCCGCCAGATTATCGAGAGCTTCTTCTGTTACGATAGCACTGGTTGGAACCATCGTCACTACAGCCAGTGTGTCGGTACTTCCAGCGGGGGCTTGCGTACCGCTGGTTTGTGAGGCCGACCAGCTCCAGAGTTCTGCCTGCAATGCCACGGCGATGCCAGCGGTACCTTCGGCATAACCGATAAGGTTCCCGAGCTCGGTCAGGGCATTTTCATCTGACATGATCTTTCCGTTGACCGGGTTGCAGCCGGTAAGAACGAGGCGTCGATCCACGTTGCTGTTTAAGAGATAGCGCGGTGAGGCCTTAATGCCGGTATAACTTCCAGCCCATGAAGCATTCAGGGCTGTTTTGACCTGATCCCGCATGGTTTCCATATCGGTCTGGCTCTCCTCATTGAGGCCAATCGTACCAATCTGACTGATGAATATTTCACAGGTTGCTGCCATGGGCTTCTCCCTTGTAAGAGGTTTATGTCATCTCATTATAAGTCCGTGTGTTATGACACGTCAACAGGGATGTCCTCTTTTAGGGCGGATACAAGGGGGGTAAGAACGACATTCCACGCAAAACGTTTGAGGATCTCCAGGCGGTTCAGGGCGCCCCAGCCCGGGAAAAGATCCTTGTGCTGCCGGAGGTACTCAATCCCCTGCGTGATGGCCTCTACCTTACGTTCGGTAATGACTCCCCCCTCGGTGGCCTTGAGGATCGAGGGTACAACACCCACAGGGGTGGAGAGCACAACTCTGCCGGTGGCACAGCCTTCCAGAACAGGATTGGGGCCACCCTCAGAAGAGGAGGCGCAAGCAATTACATCATTGGCCTTGTGCCACGCAGGCATATTACAAAAGGCCACAGGGGATACCTCCCGGTCGGCAATGCGTAGGATGGCTCCGGTCTTCTGACAGGCCTGTGTCAGGAGGTCCAGGCCCTTTAAGGTCATACCGAGCTGAGAGTTGCCGGCCCAGCCGATGGTAATGTTCTTGTCGGGAGTAAAGGTGTATTCATAGTCAAAGAACTGGGGGTCTACTCCATCGGAAAGGAGGATGGGATCTCCCAGGCCCTTCTTATGGAACTCTTCCAACAGAAAGGGGTTGGAGGCAAAGATACGGGAGGAGCGCATGAGGATGCGGTGCAGGCACATATAGCTGGCGGGGGTATGGTAGGTGAAGTGATCATAGACCGTGGTATAGACATGACAGTCGGACGGGATATGAAAGAGGTGCCGCTTAGCAGAGTGCCACCAGATGAAGATAATACCAGCTACATTGGGTGGAATATTTTGGGTGCAGTCAATCAGGAGGGGGAAGTACCCATGCTGTAGCAGGAAGTGTGCCATTTGTTCGGCAATACGATGAAAGGCCCAGCCGGTACGGTCATACACCAAACAGATACGGTTACTCCGATAGTTACGGGGAGCGGGCTTGAGGATCTCTTTGAGGTGTTTCATGCCCCAGGTACAGTATCGAATGGGCCATCGATGACAGGTTCACCATCCACAATGGAGAGCTGGTAGTACTGTCCGGTGGTGGAACGCAGGAAGAGTCCCAGAAAGGGCTCGTCGGAAAGCAGCATCCCATCTGTCTTTACCCCATCCCGATCAATGGTGGTACCCAACTGCTTATTTTCCGTTTGGTACTCATACCCATCATAATACCCATAGGTGTAAGTGTTATAGCCGTAATTATACCCCTTCCCATAGGCGGTATCGTAGTCGCTCTGATCCAGACCACCACTGACCTTGATCTGTTCATGAAAAACACCCTGGTTGGCCGTAATATTTTGAGCCACCAGCTGGGAGATGATGGCATTCACCAGGGCCAGGGCATCTGCGGAAATGTCGGTGGCCTGAATATGGGTGGCCTGGAGATCTACCAGGACGGCAGCTTCGGAGGAGAGATCGGTAATGGTTGCCGCGTCCGCCTCCAGTTCGGGGGTGGTGATTTTCTGCAGGGCCGTGATGGTATTGGCCGATATCTCATCGACTGCAAGTATTCTCGGGTAACGCGGGTTGATTCGTTGCATGGGGCACCTCCTCCTTTTATTATAGCATAAGTGGGCCCATCCCGCACGGCCGCTTTTGGTCCCGTACCTTAGAGGCGGGAGCTTACAAAGAGCCAACCGCCGAGATGGGCTGCACTTATCGCTTTAGAAACCCGTAATTGGCCGCATATAAGGTCTCCAGGTTATGGGCCCCCTTGGCCAGATCCACATGAAGATAGGGCTTTTTGACGGTTTGATCCAGCTCCTTGAGGGTGGCCACGACATCATCGATATGCCAGGGAATATTCCAGTCCAATTCCAGGATAGTGTAGTTTCCCCGTAACATGTCAATAAGTGCTTCATAGTGCTGGTGGAGTTTCTGAAAGTAGGCCAGAGGGACCTCCTTTTCTACCTCACGTTTGCGGCTGTTGGTACGCTGGTAGGAAATTTCAGGGTCCGTACGGAGGTAAATCATGACATCCGGCTTCCCTACCATGAGGGACATGGCCCGGAAGAGCTGCATGTAGCTTTTATAATCTCGGTCATCGATGTGGCCATCCTGCAGCATACAGGTGGCAAAGACCGTATCCCCTGGCAGAGAGCGGTCGGAGATGGTGCCATGACGGATGGAGGCGATACGGGAGGAGATGTGGTCGATGTAACGGTTTCCGAGGAGGAAGAACTGCATGGTAATGGCGATGCGGGATGAGGCACAGGTACCGGACTTAAGGGCCTCATAGAAATCCTTCAGGTAAGGGTTGCGATCTACCGGCTCCTCCAGCAACATGTATCCGGTCTTGAGGGCTAACAGCCCCCCCAGAGTACTTTTTCCGGCACCGATATTGCCTTCGATCCAAATATCCTTAAGATTCTCAAAAGGTACGGACATAGTGTGCTCCTACTCAAGTCCCAGTGAACGTTTCGCTTGACATCCCCGTCAGCACTATGTTACGCTTGGCTGGCGTAGCATAGATACGAAGAAGCTACCAAATGAACGACACTTAGGAGGTTTTTATTATGACCAAGGGCGAGATTATTTCGAGTATAGCAAACGAAACCGAAGAGAGCAAGGCCAGTGTGGAACGTATGGTGAACTCCTTGCTGGGCGTGGTCAAGGACGCCCTGTTGCGGGGGGATGAGGTGGTAATCAAGAACTTCGGCACTTTCAAGCGCAGCCATCGTAAGGCCCGCAAAGGACGTCATCCGGTGACCGGGGCTGAGATCAAGATCGATGCCAAGGAGTCGGTGCGATTCCAGTTGGGGAAAGAGTTCAAGGAACAGCTCCAGATGTCTTGATCTCACATCCTCTGATATGATAGGATGGGAGGGAGAGGAGATCAGGATGAAAAAGCTCACGGACGATCAAGCGGAAGAGGTAGTACGGCTGGCGGTAGAAGAGCGTCTCACGCTTCGGGAATTGGCCAAACGGTTTGGGTGCTCGACCACACCCATTAAACGGGTGCTGGATGAGCGTGGCATTTCAACCATGAGTGGTACACGTTTAGGGAGGCTCTGGTGACACACGGTGATACAGAAGTTCGACAGATACTGCAAGAGGCTCTGGAGTCCTTGGCCCAACACCAGATGCACCCCCTGACATCCACCGCCGATATGGCGGCCTTTGTCCTTAAACTGCTCCATAATCTCTTGGAGGAGAACGCCCATCTCTGCGCGGCTATCGTCTGCTACCTTCAAGCCATGGGGGAGTTACACGAACCGCCCCCTTCGTCCGAGCTTATCACGCTGCTGAATCGACTTACACATGATCTAACCCACTGATTCGTGTTGTCCGTATAGCGGCGCATGTGTCAGTGTGAGGGATTCTATGGAACAAATCATTGCCAAACCACCAGACTTTTCGGACATGATCGAGGAGTTTATTCCTTTGGCAGGTGTGCTGAAGAGTTCGGGCTTCTTGGATATTACGCTCATCGCACACGAGAGTTATATGCCTATGCTGCAGTTTGACCAGCCCTGTGCATACCGACATGTCTCCCGGTTTTACATGCGCAATCAACAGGACGATGCTGCCATACTGACCTTCTTCGCCCCCCTGCTCAAGAATGCCCCCAGTTTTCCTGGTGAACTCCGCCTGTTGAAAGAGTATCTCGCAATGCCTGATCGTGGGGTGGTCTTCCGCTGGTGTTTCGAATTTGGATACGTCGCGGACCTCAGTAAGTTCCCGGACAACCGAGAGTACGCCGCTCGTATTTTACGGCTATGGGGCCAGGTTCCGGAATTGGACGTTCCCAAAGGCCCTCCGAGTCATCTTATCAGCAAGGACGGGTCATTTAAGCTGGATGAGCCGGTACCGATGGTGAAGGGTGGGATACCGCCGGGTAAGGGCGGTTTCCTGTTACGGGCATAGGAGGGAACATGCATCGTATTGAACTACATATTACACGGGTTCTTTCACGAAATGGGGACATCGTGGCCCCCTATCAGATTATGATCTATCGGTACCGCAGTACCCTTATGGACCAGTTTCTGGTGGCCAACGGAGTACCGCTTTCCGATATGGAGGCCATAGATTCCCCGGTTGACTTTGAACATTCCGAACGGGGGGCGAATCTTCCCCGGCATGTCCTGATCGAAAAGATCATGAATCTTTTCACCTATTATCGCACGGACGCCGACATTGCCCTCAAGGTTGATCGGGGCAACAAAATAAGCATTCCGCGCAGCATTATTCTGGCCAATGGGGATGACTACCGCAAAACCTTTTCACAGCTCCTGGACTGGTTTATGAAGCCCGTCTCCAAGGAGGATCTGCGTAAGAGGCGGCAGCAACATGACCGGCTGAAAGAGGCCAATGACCCACAGTATGTGCCTTATAAAACGCAGGGGGAGTATATCATATGAGTGAGATCGTCAAGATGCGGGAACGGATACGGAAGCTGGAGGATGCCAATCTCCAACTGCAGAATCGGCTGCAAAGAATTGAGGGGGCCCTGCAGGCCACCCTGCACAATTTTGGGCAGCTGGTGAATGCCTATGACCAGCTTCGTTATGAGACCTATATCAAGTGGCGCATGTTCTCAGACCATTGTCCTGGCTTTCATTGGGAGGCGGTACAGGGTCTTTCACAGGAGCAGATTCAGGCCTATTACAGGGAGTTCAATGCCTGTATGGGGTTTGAGGAATTCTGTAAACAACTTGGCCTACGAGGAGAAAACGTTGTCCACGCCGACTTCCGAAGAAAAAAGGCTGGCTGAGCTCTATGCCGATCAGGAGATAAAAAAATTCGAACGTCTGCTGCGTACGCGGAAATGGGGAAGTATCGGGAAATGGGACCGCAGTTTGTTGAAGACGTACATTGTCCATAAGGAACTGGGGACCCTCGATGTGGAAACGGAAACTCCCCCCTGAGTCATAGGAGCGCGGTATGATTCCTCCGAAGAATAAGCCCTTAAACTGTCCGGCCCAGATGTGTGTACATGCCCGCTGTCCTCATACTACGGCGGATACATGTAAGCTGGTTCCGGTACTGTCCTTACAGGATCCACTCATTAAACGCACGTACCATTCCTTCTTTCTGGATGGGCCGACACAAGAGGATCAATTGTGGGAGGCCCTGGAACAACTCCAGGAGTCACAACGATAACCATGCGTATCTTCATCTGTCGTCCGGACCTGCATCAGCATCAGTACTTTCCTCGAGATCTCGTACACCTCCTGCATAAGTACACCCTCGGGATACTGCTCATCGACCACCTTGAACCCTCGGGGGCTTGGGCGGCCAGTACCCATGCGCCCTATATCCTGTTTGGCATCGAACTCCGCCTGATCTTCTCCACCACCTTCTGGAAGCGGGTACAACACTGTGGCGGGGCCATGTTCTATACCTGCCTGGCCTGGGTGAGCTTGGACATTCCTGGAATCTCCTGTAGCTGTGGGAACTCTATTCCGGTTAATTCGAGAAGAACACAGGCATACACATGTACGAATTGTGGGGCCCATTTTATTGGCAGTTAATAAAAGGTAAAGAGAGACCCACCGTTGGCTGTGTGTGGGTGGTGGGCCTCTCTGAGGCGATAAATTAGGCAGCGGCGGAGACACGCTGCCGCAGCTTTATGGGGGGGGCCTCTGAGATCTCCAGGCCCTGGAGGGCCAGGAGTTCTTGGAGGACAGCCGCTGATTTATTGATAGCGGCTGTCATTTTTGTTCTCTCCTCCCCCCCTGCCTTTATTGCTGCTCCCTGTTCCCCCACCAATTTCTCCACATCCCCCACCCGTACCTCGATCCCCCTCACCTTTTCCCCCAGCTCCTCCACCTGCCCCTCCAACGACTCAATCCCCCGCACACAGTCTTTCACGGGGCCGCCGATCCAAGAAAGAACGTCTGTACTCCAACTTGTTTCCATATCAAACCTTTCCCCTATTTTGTACCAGGGTGTCAATCTCGCCTCATCCAACCGGGTTCCGTTGGTGAGGGCCTGTAATCCCTGGCACAGGTTATTGAAGTTCGATACACCTGTATCTACTATTCCTATACCACTTTTATCCCCCGGATTTTCACCGCGTCTCTGTCCGGGGAGGATTGTCTTGCCAAAACGGGTTGGTGTTGCTACAATGGGAGAAAAGGAGGAAATGCAATGAGTTTGGACCAAGAATTATTACGTCAGTTTGCGGAGGCCCAGAAAGAAATAGTGGCAAGGAGTGCGGCGGTAGAGGCTAATGCGGCGGCACAGGCACATAATGCCGCACAGCTTGGGGAACATTTAAAGGTTATGCAAACCGAGAACACGGTTCTGCAACAGCAGTTACCCGCCCTTAAATCTGAGGCCCAGGGATTAAGGTCGGAGGTACAAACCCTCAAAAATCAGCTGGCCACAGTAACAGAGAAGACACAGGGGATGGGAACTTGGGGCACTGCCGCTCTGATCGGTGGGGGTCTTCTTACCGCTGCGGGCCTGGCCTATGGGGGGAAGAAGCTCTATGATTATATCACGGAGCCGAGTCCGATCGTAAAAACAGCGGCCTTTGCGGATGAGTTTGCAAAATTGGCGCGGTAAACAGTAAGGAGCCGGCATGCCCATAGACAGTAATCAGATCAATGCCATGATGGCGCAGCAGAATGCTATGTTTGCCGGCAACGCCGCGTATGCCACCTATCTTACCAACCGGAGTCATGGTGGGAGTACCCCCCCTCCACCTTCCTGGGCGATGGCACCAGGGGGTACCACCATGGCTGGCCCCGGCATCAGTGACCCCTATTATGCCGCCTCTCAACTCTCCTTTGCCGGAAGTGTGGGGGCTATGGCCGGGTACCGTCCCTTTGGGTATACCACCCACGACATTGATGCTGCGGCGGGACGAAAGGTCTTCGGGGAGTTAGGGGGCGCGGTTTCTACGGGGGTGACCCATGGGGTACTGCCGGCAGCGGCCTTTCTCTCTAGCATGCACCTGATGCGGTATGACCCTCTTTGGGGATCAGCCTTTCGTGTTCCCGGTGCGATCGGGGCAGCCGGCTCAGCTATGGCGGGTGGATCGGGAATTATGGGAGGCCTGGCGGCAGGAGCCCGGCATGCCGTAAGCCCCTTTATGACCATGGGGGGTCTCATGGGCGCAGGGGCCTATTATGGTGTTGGGAAGGCTTTTGATTACAGTATCGGGAATATGGGACGCGGTCTGGAACAGTACTATGCCCTGGGGCGGGATATGGATGCGGCCGGCAGTCTTATGCCACAGTCACGTTCTTCTGCAGTCGGAGGCGGCTTTAATGTGGCGGAGCGCGGGGCCTTTGCCAAGGGGATTCGGGAACTTGATATCGAGGAGATGTACCTGGACTTCGCACAGATCCGCCGTATCTCCAAGGGGCTGGTAGAACGGGGATATATTACCTCCACCCGGGATTTTGCAGACTTCTCCCGCCAGATTAAAGATGGAGTCAAGACCATTCGGGAGATTCATGAATTCCTGAATGTCTCTTTCGAAGAGGCCACCAATCTGCTTACCAGTGTCAAACAGCTGGGTGTATCCGACATTGCGTCACAGAAACGCATGGTTGTGGGTATGGGAAGCCTGGAGCGTGGTCTGGGATTACAACAGGGTACGATCTCCAATATTGCCGGTATGGGGGCGCAGGCGGCACCATCTCTGGGCCTTACCCGTTTGGGGGGCGCTGAGATGTTTACGAAACTGGCGGCGGGGTTTCGAGAGGGGGCCTCGATGGGGCTTATCCCTAAAGAACTCCTGACTGAGATGGGAGTTACCGACACCAGAGATGTAAATCAGTTGGGTGGCCTGGTAAGCAATGTGGCCGGCAATGCCTTTAACGCTTTCCGAAGTATGCCCATGGGCCAACAAATCTTGGCCATGACCGCCACGCAGGGACCAGGGGGTGAGATGCAGATCAATCAGGGGGCCATGCAGGCAGTAAGACGGGGGCAGTATGGAGAGATTATGCGCATGGCGGAAGAGGCTTTCCGAAAGGACCCGGAGGGGATGCTGATGCGTATGAACGACCCCCTCTTTAATACCCAACTGGCCACGCTCTTAAAAGACGATCTGCCGAAATTCGTAACCGATATGGTCAAGATGGGAGCCAAGTCCCTCTTTCGAAGTGACTCAGCTCAGGCTCAGCGTATGTTTGCCCAACGGTATGGCATTGATTGGCAAGCCTATTCGGCCCTTTCCGCCTATGCGGGCAACCAGGGACGGATTCAATCCAATATCGATATCTCAATGGCCAACGACCAGGTCCTGCAGCAGTCGGCTCTAAATGCACGAAATACCGGCATGGGAGGCTCCTTTCGTCGGAATGTTGCCCGCCCCCTCGCCCGTGGGGCGGACATCTTTAAGGGGATCGGGCAGGGGATGGCTGAGCCTTTTGAGTACATGGGTGAGTGGTACGATGAAACCGTACGGGGGGTAGCGAAACGTCCCCTGAGTCGTGCCAGTCTCATGTCCAGTGCCGGTGCGATGGAATACTATCGTACACACCAGAGTGGCCCCTTGGATCTGGAAGTAGGAGAGGGGAGTCTCTGGGCCAGTATGGTAGGGAATACTGCTGCCGATTTTATTGCCACCTCCTCTGGGCTGGGCTCTATGGTCCAGGACTCTTTTCGACGTAAGCCCGGTACCGGAGATGTACTGCTGGGTGGGGGGCGTCATATTTCACGTGAGGCCCTTTCAGGCTGGCAGTCCTATTTGGAACAAAATGCACCTGCGGCGGAAGACGTATCCCGTGTTGGTCGTGATCTTACAACCCGTCTTACATCTAAGGGCAAGAACCTCACTGATCTCTATAACACACGCGGCCCGAACAATAAAAGTTTTGCTGGGACCGCCATGTCCCTGGAAGAGCGGCGGATCTTTAGTACTGTAACCTGGATGCAACCCTCGCTGCCCCCCGCCGCCGGTATTACCCAGCGTGAATTGACCCGACTTTCTCACGAACCGATGACAAATAATAATTCCGCGGAACTGCGAAGCATTATGCGTAAGGTTACGCGGGCCTATTATCAGTACGCCTCTCCGGAAGTGGAGGAGGCGATAGCGGTACCGAAAGAGCATGTCAGTGCTCTGGCGGCTACACGGTATGCTGAAACTCTTGGTGGAGAGAAGGAGGCGGCAGCACTTCTGGAAAAGTCCCTCTCTCGTTTCGGGGGCAGTGGTCTTATCTCACAGCTCCGTACCAGTGAGCGCGGGATTGAGGCGATGGAGGCCATTCAGGGGTACATGTCAGCCACCTCAGACAAGGCCCGGCTGGGGTATGCCGGGACTATTACTGAGATTCTGGGGGAATCAACAGCCAAGACCCTCTTCTCTGGTATTTCAGGGTACGAAGGTGGGAAACGTTCCGCTTTAGATTGGCTAACCGGAACCCCCGAATATAAGAGCCGCAGTGAAATGCTCAATAAATCTATCTTGATCATGAAGGGTAGCCGCGCCCAGAAAGAACTGGATCATTATAAAGAGCAGGCCCGAGGAGTTTTAAAGGACGTAGACCCTACACTGCAGGGTATATTGGGGGAAGAGGTCGAGGGGCTGGGTTCAAACTGGATGGGGACGTATGATAAGCTCTGGGGCATAATGCAGGAACGAGAAAAGAAGGAAGGCTCCCGGGCCTTTGAGTGGATGCATGGTGAGTTGGGCAAGATGGGGGATGAATGGGTGGGGAAGTTCGGAGCCACTCGTGGCCTTTTAAACATCACGGATGCGGAGAGGGGTGCCAGCCAACGCTTAGGGCTAGGAGAAACCGGAGAGGCCGTTAACTATCTGGAAGCGTTGGTACCCGGTGCAGCAAAGATGATGGAGGCCAGTGCAACGCGCGGACAGGATCTCCTGAGCGATAAGGGCCTGAAGGATGTTTTACGCATGGATGATTATAACATCCAGACCTTCCGAGAGATGCTGAAAAAGGGGGGTGATACCCGAGCGGCAGGGGACATTTATGGTCGGGCGGCCCTGCCTGGTCTGGGTGGGGGAACCCGTGTGGAAAGTGCCTCGGTTGACCCGGCTACCGTCAAGGGTTTTACGGACAGTCTGACCCAGGCCGCCAGTCGTCTTACCGATCTGGTACGGGTCATCGACTGGGCCAAGATACCGAGGGCACAGTAATGGCAGACCTGGGCCACATTTCACGTAAATATGAATCCGGGAGTCTTGGCGCCGGGGCTGTATCAGGATGGATTGGGGATGCTGGTGGCTCAGCCTATGGTACCTATCAGCTTTCCGTGCGGCATGGACAGGTACAAAGGTTTCTGGCTCAGGCCCCGGAGAGTATCAAGAATCGCTTTGTGGGTGTGGCTCCTGGTACGTCAGCGTTTTCCAAGCGCTGGGAAGAAGTGGCCGCGGAAGCCCCCGAGGCCTTTGCTACCGCCCAACATGATTACATCAAGCGCACCCATTATGAGCCCCTGGCAAGCGCCTTGGCAGGACGGTTCAATGTAGAGACGGCCTCACCTGCCGTAAAAGAAATGATCTGGTCCATTGCAGTTCAGCATGGGCAGGGGGGCGGGGAACGTCTCATTTCCCGGGCCTTGGATACGCTTACCACCGGGACAAACGAGGCGGATCTGATTCGAGCGGTATACCAGGAACGTCGCAAACAGGAGGACGGTGGGGCTCTTTCCTACTTCCCGACCTTATGGCGAAATGCTCCCTCCATCAAGGCGGCGGAAAAGGCGGTAGCATCCTTAAAGCGACGTTTCTATAGTGAGGAACAGGATATCCTGGCGGTACTGGAGGGTCGTGAGGTGCCGGTTGAGATCCGCAAAGAGGCCGCGGAAAAAAGACAGGCACGCAGGGATCAAATTACCCCGCAGACCTCTGTGCCCTGGGAAGCGGCGAGTCATATGTCCTTTATGACGGCCCCGCGGGAGGATTTTGGGCAAATGTCATCTGCCCTGGATACCCTCTCCAATACGATCGTGTCGCGTATCGGTGGGAGGAGCCAGGAAGAGCCCCTGTCGGAAGCGGCAGATGATCTTTTAACCCCTGAACCTGATATGTGTAAGGTGGAGTGATGCGACAACTTCCCAAGACGACCACGACCGTTCGGATTCGTATGGACGGTATGATGCGTAATATCGAGGTCAATGCCTTTCCGGCCATAGACGAGGTCTTTATGTCTCTGGTACGGGCGGAGCTCTTTAATGGTATTTCCAAGGCAGCACGACCCGCTCCAGCCCCCGATTACGCTGTTATGGTTTCTTTGATGCATGACCCCCTGGTATGGAGACGCACATGATCGCGGTTACCATTGTCCCCGACCCCTTTGTGGCCCATATGGGAGATTTCCTGAAAGCGGACGCCCGCAAACAGCTCTCGGAATATGATCCCGCCGAGGTGACGCAGGTCCGAAACCGTACTGCCCGCAGGCCCCTTCGTGGGACGCAGATGAAGGAGAATACCTACGCTACCCTGATGGTCATCGATCGGAACGGGCAGCTCATTCCCATTGCCAACGAAGCGGGTATTACTATCTCCGAGGCCCCTAATGATTGGGTGATTCCGGAAGGAGAGGATAATACGACCTCATCCTCCCGACGAGGGTACTGGCCCTACAACACCAACTTCCTGCTGCAGAGTGTCAGTGAAGAGCGTACGGAAAAGAGCCAGATCATGGAGACCTTCGGTGAGTCCTACATCGCCTTTTTCGGGGAACACCCCCGCCTGCTTTCGGTAAGCGGGGTACTCCTCAATACGGAAGACTTCGACTGGAAGACCGAGTTCTGGTACAACTATGAGCGCTATCTGCGGGGCACCCGGTTGGCGGAAAAGGGGCGACGGGTCTGGCTGTACTATGATGATGTACTGCAAGAAGGCTATCTTCTGGGAGCCTCGGCCAATCAGGCCTCCGATAACCCCAACGCTATCAGCTTCGGGTTCCGTATGTTCTTGACCCAGGATCGTACCTTTACCCTGGCGGGGGATGTGGAGATCCCACCCGGAAGCTGGGCTGATCAGTACGCCATACGTGAAATACCGGCCCTGCATGAACTCTTGGAGCGGCGTATGGATGAGAGCGGTTTTATCGGTGACACTCTGAGTTTTATCGGAAAGGCTCGTGGTATTGGGTTGAAGAAGGCGGCCTTGGACACCTTTGGTATCCCCACCTCTTTCGGAATGCAGGAAGTAACCAGCTCCAAACTCTACGGGGCCGTCATGAATAACATCACCTTAAATGGTGGTAGCTTTCAATGGACCCCCCGTAATAAGCTCCGCAGCACCAAACGTCAGAACTGGGATGAATTCACATCGGACCTTTGGGAAATGTTGCGCTGGGGAAAGAGTGAGGCCATTCAGGATATCGGGGGGGTACGGGGTCAAGATGCCGTTCTGGGTGCCCTGGGCTTGAGTACCAGCGAGACCGTCTCCCTTATCAACGCCGCAACCGCCGCCTTCGGTTCTAAGGGTGAGGCCATTGAACCCCAGACATTGAGTTACGAGGGCCTGGTGGCTTTAAACGGGGAAGCGGCACGGGTGGAAGAGCTCTCTTCCTGGGATGAGGTACAGGGCATACATGATGCCGATGTGGCTACGGCGAATGGCCTTTCCGATACTATCTATGCCACCACCACAGTTCCGGATATTGCACAGCCCACCCTACCCCCGGAGCTCATAAACCCGGGTCATATGGGGCAGTTCTATGCCCTGGATGATACAGAGCTTACCGACTTCTTGGAGGAAGCATGATCTCCGATCGTTTACATCTCCGTCTCTTTCTGGATGGCATTGAGATCCCGGTTATCTCGGCCATGACACAGTTCAGCCTGGGGTCACCGGAGATGGCCACGATCGAACTTATCCCTACTCCGATGTCCAAATATGTCAGGCCCCGTACCACCGTGCATATCTTCTATTACGATGACTTTTCCACCTTCGATGATGAGGATATGAACTACAAGCTCGTCTTTTTCGGGGAGGTTACCGGTAAAGCCCTCAATCGTACCTCCAGTGCCACCGCCGCAGCATATACCTGTTTAGGACAGACCAACCATTGGATGCGGGCACAGTACTCCTATGTCTCTCATCCCGACCCCAACATGTTCTATGTGGCGGATAAATTGCGGGCGATTTTCGGGAACTCTGATTCCATCACCCCGGTCCCTAACAGTAATTTTGAGAATTATGCCATTGCCCTCATGCGTCAGGGGGCGGAAGAGGGAAAGCAGCGGATTTCCTATGAAAACTGGTTGGCCAAAACCGACACCGTGTTCAATTATGATATGGGCTCCAGCGGGGAGTACTTGGATGGGATCAAGAAGCTCATTTCCCACCTGGCCACCATGAATACGTACTATGCCAGTAAGTACTACTGCTTACGCACCGGGAACTCCCTGGGGATACCGGAGAATGATGTCAGCGCCAGTAATCTCCTCTCCTTCGATGCGTACATACGAATCATGGAAAAGGCCACCAGTTCTTTGGGGGAAACTGCAACCCTCCAGGATCTTATCGCCCTGCTTTTGGGAAAGATCAATTATACTATGCTCTCAGTGGCATGCCCACCCCTGATGAAGGACCGGGGGCGTCTCTATACCAATCTGATTCTCCCTGAGCTCTGGTTTGCGGCCCCACCACGCTGTAACGTTATCTTTCCGGATGATTACCAGTCCATCGATTACACCCGGGACTTCCTACAGGACCTTACCCGACAAGTCACCTTCGCCGACCATACCCTGCCGGGATTAGAGGGTTCCATCCTGGATAAGTACTACTGGGCCGTCTTCTCCCCAAGCCATATTTACCCTTCAGAACTTTCGGCTGAAACCCTGGTTCCATCGGGGGAGGTGGGGAACCATACCTCCTATGATTCCTGGATGGCACAGCAGCAGGGGGCTGAGAACGCCCGGAGTGATCCGGATACCCGTTTCAATGAGCTTCTGAAGGTCTACCCACATGAGCGGCATACTGGACCCGTAGCACGATATACGAATATCCCGAATATTATCACTTATCTCACCCCCTCTACGACCAATGTAACGCCTGAGACCGTGGACACCATGAATCGGGAAGAACACGCACAGTATCTCAGGCGTGTAGCGGACCACGGTTTTTATAAGGGGCGTTTCGCGGCCCGCAATGTGACCCTGCCCTGCCGGTTCAAACCCTCACTTACACCCGGATTTACCGCTTTGGTATTGGTACCTACACCTGGAGTTCCGGTTATGGGAGATACCGGCTGCCATCTGATCGGGTATGTTACGAATGTGACCCATGTGATGAACCAGTCCGGCGGCTCAACCCAGGTGGGGCTCTCTTATTTACGAGAGTACGACGAGACCTTGGATCTCTTTTCATCGGAAGAGCTTACGACACGCGGTGCTCCCCTGGAACAACTCCTGACACCGGGTTGGCTTTCTTCTATTTACAGTAGCGTCGCAGGGGATCTGGATGATTGTCCCATTGGTACCCATATCTATCAGAAGTTTCTCGGGGTGGGAAGTCTTCTGGAAAAGTCCAAGATCTCTTTTACAGCGGAGAAACATGCCCTCTGGGAGGACTACAGCAATAACTTTCGGGCCTTGAAACATGAGGGGGTCGTTCTGGCAACCGATAAGCTCTACCTGACCTACATGGCCGCTCTTGAAACCCGTTCTGATATCGGGCGCTTTATTCATGACTTTACCCATCGTCCCGGCGCCACGCTCCCGGAAGTAATAGGGGAGGGGGGCTTTCATACGGGATATGCCTTCTATGCACCCGCTGGAGACGATAAACTCGCTGAGGCCCCCTATCTCCAGACCGGGGCACTCAAAGATTCGGGAAGCTGGGCTGACCCTCGTAAGGAGCGGCAGGATTGGGCCAAGGCCTATGTGAATGAGCTCTTGTCCTTTGGGCGAGGGCTCCGTTTGTAGGAGTACACCATGACCCCGTATGCAGCATTTGTAGAAGAGTTTGAAAAGGTGTCCACAACACTTACATCCAAGGCACGCAATGCGCTCTCAGGCAGTGCCTTCGTGTTTCAGAAAGAGCGCAAGTACCCCATCCATGATGCAAGTCATGCCCGGAACGCATTGGCGCGTGTGGCCCAACACGGTACCCCTACTGAAAAGTCTGCGGTACGTGCAGCCGTAAAACAAAGATACCCTGAGATAGCAGCAGAATAGGAGACTTGTATGGCACAAGCAGAGGCCCGCAAACTTATGACACAGGAGGAGCACACGGCCAAGTGCCCTCTGAGAGAGATGTGTCCCCAGTACCACTATCTGGAACTCCATCAAGTTTACCATGACGAGGTATTGCGCCCGTCTCTGGATGAGTTAAAGGCGGAGATGCGCCTTGCAATTGCGGAGTTACGGATGGTGGTAGGAAAGGTGGAGGTATTGACCTCAAAAAAGGATGATGTGAATGGGCTGCGCAATGATGTTACAGAGTTGAAGGTGGAGCGTCGGACTACGAATCGTATCCGCATGGCCTTCATCACACAATTCCTTACACTGCTGGGTATCTTTGCTACCTTGGGGGCTACCCTGCTTTCCTCCTCTCAATGTAACTGGCTGGGAAAACCGTGATGAAACCTCAAGACACCTACATGGAAAAACAGGGGGCCGATATCGTTACGGGTCTCTATGCCACGGCCTTTGACACCGATCTTAAGACCCGTCAGGCACGCGAGCTGCAGTTGTGGAAGGAGTGGAAGGCCTCAGGAGAGAACCCGGAAAAACTCGAACTCCTCCTACGTTCGTACCAGCCGCTAATCGAGAGTCAGGCTGGTATATACAAAGGGAAGACCCCCCTCCCCCCGGAAGCCATTGACGCGCAGTACAAAATCCTTTTCGTACAGGCTCTGCGTACCTATGACCCCTCACGGGGGGCGGCTTTAAACACCCATGTTCATAATCAGTTGATGAAGGGGAAGCGGTATGTGGCTACGTATCAGAACTTCTCCCGCATCCCTGAGAACCGGGTGTTCAATATCGGGAACTTTCAGCGGACCCAGGATACCCTTACGGAAGAGCTGGGGCGTGCCCCCACGCATGAGGAGTTGGCCACACGTCTGGATTGGTCTTTGAAAGAGGTGGGGCGGATGCATAAGGAGCAGCGTAAGGACCTGGTCACTTCCCGGTTCGAAGAGGACCCCTTTGCCAGCAACATTGATGACGCCCGGCTGAAAGAGGTCATGCATATGATCTATTACGAGTTCACCCCGGAAGAGCAGCTGGTCTGGGACTACTCCATTGGGGCTCATGGGAAACCAAAACTTTCGGCGGGGGAGATTGCGCAGACCATGAATATCTCCGGACCCAAGGTGTCACGTATCCGGAACGCCATCAAGAGTAAACTGGAGCGGCATGTATGACCAAAGCAGAGGAATTGAGGGCCTCCGTGCGTGAGTGGGCCAAACAGGAAAAGGCCCGTATCAAGCTGCGTACGGCATTTTTACGGAGTGTCCGGTCTACTACGGCGGAGGTACACGAACAGCTGGTAGCAGACCTGGCCAATGAGTGTGTTGAAACCATCGAAGATCTTTTTGCATAGGATACGAAGATGCCTCTACCACAAGAGATCCTTGCTTATACCTCGATCACGGAAGCGGTAACGCTGGCACCGGGGAAAGAGTACATCGTGGCCAGTACCCTTACAATCACCAGTTCTGGAAGCCTCACGCTGGATGCCTCAGCGGCGGATGCGGCCGCGGTGATTCTCAGTGTACGAAAGGGCACAACTATTAATTTGAGCGGACAGCTTCGGATTTATGGGCGGCCGGGGCAGCAGGCCATTTTTCGGGGGGAGGAAGATCCAGGGACCCATATTACCAGCTACCCCATTGGAATCACCTTTGCGCAAGGAGCGGTGTTACAGCTGGAGCATGTCGATATCGACCGGCTTATTTACCCCTTCTATGCGGCAGGGGATTTAGCTGTTGAGTCCAGCCTGAAGTACCTCTCCTTCGGGCCACATCTTAGTGGACTCGTACAGGTGAAAAGCGCTGCGGGGCTCCACATGGAACTCGTACACTCACGGTATCGGGTACGGAGTATGGTTGGGAACCTGCCCTCGATGTTCCTCTCCACCTATAACCTTCCCAATGCTTCCCCCTCGGGGGAGGTTGTCTGCAAGTTTACCAACTGTGAACTGGATCTCTACGGCTACTTCTATCTTTTCCGTTCCTTCGACCATAGCACCAGTGTGCCGGTACGCCGTTTGGAATTTGCCTCCTCCCTGTTGCGGATCAATTCCTTCATTTCCGCCCTTATTACGCCCACAGTTTCCACCATCTTCTATGAGTTTGTTTTTACGGCCTCCTACATCCTCAACAGCTCCGGATTCTCCCTGGCCGGGGCCAAATCCAAGGCCACCATTACGGACAGCGTCCTACGGATGTTTTCTGGTTATGGGGTACAGCGTACTCTGGGGTACACGAATGGGGGGAATTCGATCGTCAGTTCAGGGAACGATTTTGATACCATTACCATTCATGCCCTGACAGGAGGCAGTGATGTGGTCTCTGTGGTTTCAGACGATGACTATATCGCTGAGAGTAACGGTATCGGCGGGGTAGATGCCTCTGCCGATAGTGTAGGGGTGGCGCATGATTACGACCGTATGTACACCTACACCAAACGCACAAACCCTCGTGCTACACCCCATTATGTACCGGGAGTCGAGGATCTGGCGGCGGAACTGACTGAGGACTGGGAGACCACCAGCATTACTGTGACCTGGACGACGACGGTACCAAGCCTGACCGCTTTGCTTCTTTCAGACGGCCCGGAGCTTTCCGGGGGCGAAACGTTGCTGCAGGATACAACACAGGATTGGCCCGGGATTGTGGGGGGTGATACTCTCGATACGGGGTACCGGACCGCACACACGATGGTCCTGCAGGGGCTTACACCCGGTAAGGAATATACCTTGCAGCCGGTGGTCATTGGACCGCGTTGGGACCCTTCACAAGGAACATACGAAGTGGCCGGAGATACCCTGGCTATTACCACAGCACAGGAGGAATTGGATTTACGGCAGATTCTCCCTGTCTCCTACCCGGCCACGGTGACGTTACCACTTAAAGACCTGGAAGATGTCCCTTATACGACGGGGGACTCTACTACAGTATCAGTGGCCCTCTTAAAAGCCAACGGAGTAAGCTTCATTGAAAAGGGGATCGATGGGGACACCTTTCACAATGTGGGGTCTGGAAACTATGAACTCGATCTGACCGCGGGGGACTTAGATTCTTTCGGACAACTGGTGCTGTTTTTAAGGCCTCGTGCCGATTACGAATTCCGAGGCACCCTCTTTCTCTTCCGTGTTACGACAGCCATCCCCACGTGTCGTGTAACCTTCAACGTGACCTCAATAGATGGCAGTCCGATTGAGGGGCGGCAGATTACAGCACGGCAGCTCTCTACGTTGGCCAATGTTACGGGTAATGCCATTTACGGCTCACGGATGAAGACACAAACCAATAATGCAGGATATGCAGAACTGGCCCTGGTGCGAGGTGCTCGTGTTCGGGTGGCTATAGATGGGACCGGTGTACAGCGGGATATCACCGTACCGGACCAGGCTACAGCAGAGTTCCTGGCCCTGGCCGCTATTGAAAAGGATCTCATTGGGTGACACCATACGGCAATGGAAAGTATCAGGCTTTTGTGGTTCAATTTGGGTCGGCCCCGAATCAGATCCCGGTGGGTATGCGGGCCCTGGCCAGTCGTTTGATTCGGGGGGCTGTGGAGGACTATCTTACACGGCGAGGGCGTACACGGTCCTATGCGGAGTACTGGCTTTTTACTGATACGGGGGCCTACACGGAACGGGGATATATGTCCTTTGAGTTTGCCTGCCAAATGGTGGAGATAGACCCAGGACGATGTCGGAAGACCGTATTGTCCATGGAACAGCGGCGGCGAAGATAAAACAGCAAATAATGGGGCGGCTTTGATGGGAAAACGTGCGCACCTCTATGTACGACATATCATCGATTACACCGATCCGGAGTCCTTACTCTGTGACCACCGTGTTTTTGATATCTCGGATCCGGCCAATGTCTATGAAATGACCAATATGGGGGGCAAGGTCATTTTCGATAACTGGATCATGCCCTTCGTGCCGGTACGTATGGAGTACAACCTCCTACGTTCCAAGGGCTCCATCTTTGTCTATACGGCCGACGTCGGACTCATCAAGCCCAATGATCCCACACAGTACCTTCGCATGGTCGTAACGGATACCAACACCTATTACAGTCTGTCTGAAGTACCGGGAGTGGCGGGGGCTATCTATGCCCAGCTCCTGGTAGAGTACGCGGCCCTCTATACCCCCGCGGAGCTCGAAGAGTGGGAGAGCACCATTAATGATGTACTCCTGCCGGCACTGGAAGAAGAGATCCAGACGCTGATCGAGTACTTTGAATCCCACGGGGTGGATGTCAGCACCAAACGGTACAATGTGGCCATTATTTACTGGTACGAGGAATGGTCCGAGGCCTTCTTACAATACTATCTCGATAACCAGGAGTACCTCTTTGTTGCTTACACCAAGTATGCAAACCCTCGTACCTTTTATCTACGCCCCTTCCGGGTAAAAGAGCCGGCCACTATGGATCCGGTATACCACATCCCCGGTCCTGGGCTGCCCATGCCGGTTCATAAGGACCCCTTAAGCATCAGTCTGGCGATCTCTAACGAGGGGTTTTGCCGTGATGTCAAGGTAATCCAACATCCCACCGACAGTCGGCATTATGTGCTGATGGCCTGGGATTGGGTATCCCCCGCCTGGCCCTTTGGGCTCATTCCTAACCATCTGACCCGCTTCGGGGGTTTCTACATTTATCGGGTCAAGCAGAATTCCGAGGGAGATGATCGAGATCTATTGCATGGTGTAACGACTGGTGCCACGGGAGAATGCATGGAGCTGGTCAAGTACTTTGAGGATGCGACAGGGGGTGGCAGCAGTGTAACCTGGCGCTATGCCTCTGGGTTGGCCTGGGATGCAGTCAATCAGCGTATTTATGTTACAACACGCGATGGCGCTACGGCGGGTGCGGTAAAACGACTGCGGG
>Ga0208375_1000355_pt1 | contig 70343 bp, 73 predicted proteins | sample RifOxyD1_FD_184038 | JGI IMG/M metagenome (GOLD analysis project Ga0208375, IMG submission 184038) | Soil microbial communities from Rifle, Colorado - Rifle Oxygen_injection D1 (SPAdes) | ecosystem: Environmental > Terrestrial > Deep subsurface > Rock core/Sediment | place: Rifle, Colorado... | reverse complement strand
TCGGAACTTACCCGACAAGGGATTACGCTACCATAGAACAGTTATAGTTACTGCTGCCGTTCACCCGGGCTTAAACCGAGAGCCACTCCGTATAAATACGGTATCACCCCCAGTCTTGACCTACGGGCACTGGGCAGGCGTCGGCCCCTATACATCCCATTGATGGTTTAGCAGGGACCTATGTTTTTGTTAAACAGTCGCTTGAGCCATTTCTGTGCCCCCTACCTACGGCGTAAGCCTGCAGTAGGGCATCCTTTTTCCGAAGTTACGGATGTAATTTGCCTAGTTCCTCAACCACGATTCGCTCGATCGCCTTAGTATTCTCTACCAACCTACCTGTGTCGGTTTGCGGTACGGATACCGTAAAATCTCCCTAGAGGATTTTCTTGGAAGCTTACATAACATCAAATTAGCAGCCTTGCGGCTACCTTTCCCTTAGCTCGTCGTAACGCCCGTGCGGATTTACCTACACAGACTGCTTTGCTTTTGGGACCCAAATCCTTAATGGGCTTGACCTTGCATGCTCCGTCCCCCCTTTGGTAATAACGATCTTACGGCAGTGCAGGAATATTAACCTGCTGTCCATCGACTACGCCTTTCGGCCTCGCCTTAGGACCGACTAACCCTCCGATGACTGCCATAGCGGAGGAACCCTCAGGTTTGCGGCGGAATGGGTTTTCACCATTCTCTCGTTACTCAACCCAGCATTCTCACTTGATGCCGCTCCAGCAGCCCTCACGGGTCCACCTTCACTGCAGACATCAATGCTCCCCTACCACTTTTCGCCGAGAATTTATGGGGGCAAGCTAAAATTAAATCGCACTTGCGTGCTTACCTAAAGTTAGCTTTAACCCCCACGAAATCCCGGCGAAAAATCCATAGCTTCGGTTCTTTGCTTTAGCCCCGTTAAATCATCGGCGCAAAACCGTTCAACTAGTGAGCTGTTACGCTTTCTTTAAAGGATGGCTGCTTCTGAGCCAACCTCCTAGCTGTCTCAACGGTCTCACTTCCTTACCCACTTAGCAAAGATTAGGGACCTTAGCTGATGGTCCGGGTTGTTTCCCTTTTGTGACACGAGATTTCCCCGCATCACTGACTCCGTGTTATTAAGTTCACGCATTCGGAGTTTGGTAGAAGTAGGTAGGCTTGCGCCCCCTATCTCCTCTCAGTATCTCTACCTCATGAACTTTTTGTGAACACGGGCTATACCTAAATATATTTCGGGGAGAGCCAGCTATCGCCTGGTTCGATTAGCGTTTTACCTCTAACCACAGGTCATCCGAGCGCTTTTCCACGCACACCGGTTCGGTCCTCCACCTGTATCTCTACAGGCTTCAACCTGCCCATGGTTAGCTCACCAGGCTTCGGGTCTATTGTTATGAACATACCGCACAAGGCGGGTACGCCCTATTAAGACTTGCTTTCGCTTTGCCTACGCGACGAAATTCGCTTAAGCTTGCACATAACAATAACTCGCTGGGTCATTCTTCAATAGGCACGGCATTACCCCCGTCAAACCTTGCGGTATGACGTGACGGGCTTTGCCAGCTTGTTTGCATGCGGTTTCAGGATCTATTTCACTCCCCTTACAGGGGTTCTTTTAACCTTTCCCTCACGGTACTAATTCACTATCGGTGTATTTGTGTATTTAGCCTTCGCAGATGGGCCTGCTATCTTCACACAGGATTTCTCGTGTCCCGTGCTACTCTGGAAAAACCCAAGGAGACACCTGCGTTTCGAATACGGGGCTATTACCCGCTATGGCGCGCCTTTCCAGACGGCTTCTTCTACGTAAGTGTTTTTTGACTCCTCTCGTTCTCAAGGAACGATACCGGATATACCGGCTGTCCTTACGGACAATGGTTTTCCTAACCCCATATTGGATATGCTGAAAGTCTGAGACACATTAAATGTCCCAAATTTCATCATAGCCTCAGGTTTGGGCTGACTTCCTTTTCGCTCGCCGCTACTAAGGAAATACCTAAATTGGTTTCTTTTCCTCCAGTTACTATGTTGTTTCAGTTCACTGGGTCTTCTCCAAGATACCTATGATCTCTGCAAAGCAGAAATTTTCAGTAAATGGTGATCTCGTATTGCTACGGACCGGGTTTCCCCATTCGGACATCCCCGAGTTATAGCGCTTCTTGGCAGCTCCTCGAGGCTTATGGCAGCCTAGTACCTCCTTCATCGTCACAAATACCCAAGGCATCCACCACATGCATTATTATCTTCACTCCATTGTTGTTATCATAAAATTTAGAGTTTTCGTAACTGACCTTTTTACAGGTCAGGCACTCTTCACGCATCCGCGTGAAAAGTTTACGAACTTTTATTCAGTTTTCAAAGAACATCTATCTACTACTTACAATATGGTGGACCCGACGGGATTCGAACCCGTGACCTCCGCAATGCAAATGCGGCGCTCTACCAACTAAGCTACAGGCCCACGTACTCGTGGCTGTATGAGGAAGCGCAGCCACAAAAATGGCGAGCAAACTCTTACAGGCCCCGAAAATACCTCAACGGCCCGCCGTACTTCAGGTCATACTTTTAACTCTTAATCTTTGTAAATACACACAACCTATTTAGATTTGAAAACATAGATATTCAGCGCTTCCTAAGGATCCGAAAGATCCCGTCGTTCAAGAACGACACGAAAGTCTATATGGAAGTTGAACTACCCATTCCGTAACCAGTAATTTACCATCTTGAATAGGTGGTGTCAAACAATTCTTTTGTGGTTTAATTATATATATGGGCCAGAAGAAAGATGGCGAAACAATTACCGAATTAGTCGAAAATACTGAGGGAAACGCCGAACCTGCCGAAACAATCGCCCCGGATTCATACGAAGCTTTTGTCAAAAAGGTTAGAGAGCTTGATAAAACAATCAAATTCCCCAATATGAATGAATGGGCACGTGATGCGTATTTTAAAGTAATCGGAGAAAGGTTAGAAACTTATGGCCCACTTGAGATACCAAAAGAAAAAGTTATCTTCACAAAGGATCCGAATATATCGGGGCACCTACTAATAACTGAATCTGGAATAGTTATAAATGATATCTTACCAAATGGCATTCATATAGTGGGGCACAACGGGAATCCTGAGGCTTCCTTTGGCGTCATCCGCTTGCCAATAAATATGGGCGAATTTGGGAATAAAGAAAGAGTTTCTTTGGCACATGAACTAAGTCATTGTATTGATCCAAATTATGTTGGGCTTGCTCTGTGGCGAGGTGAGTCTTACGAAAAGATCAAGAGTCTAGACATACCTAATGAAGACAAAGTTGACATGGCTTGCGACGTAAATACAGCACATATGCTTATAGAAACGGGGGCCTGGAACAATGCACGGTTAATAGCTGAACTTCTAGGTGTTCCGGAATCTGCTTTCGAGGACACAATGACCATATCACTACGCACACACCATTTGCTGGAGTTGCAACGCTTAAAAAAGACCTTAAAGGGTTTAGACGTGCGTGAAGATTTGCCACTGTTTGTCTTTGATCCGGTTGCGCAGGAGGAAACTTGTATTGACTACAAGGATTTTCTAAAGGCTACAAGCGATATTGATAAGCGGATTGAAAGATCCATACAAGAGGCAAAACAAAGGACATATTTAATAACGGAAGATTAGAGCTTCTAAAGTCTTAGCCAACTTCTCCCCATCATGCCTAATCAAGCTTCTCTGAATCCTATCGGATAACGATTGCTCGTATTTTGCTTCACTTAACAAATCCGCTTTTATAACCTTCAACCACTTAAAATTTTTGGTTTCAAGATCGTTCTCAACTATAAAGGCATCGCCTGATCTGGCGTACCATTCAACTAGTTCTCTATCAGGTTTCTTGTTGTTAATTAGAGTGTAATCTATGATATTTCCACCCAGATACTTGCACATTTCATTTATAAAATCTGATGCTTTAAAACCATCAGTCTGGCCAAGCTTTGTCATTAAGTTTAGACAAAAAATCTTTTTTGCTTTGCACTCCCTTATTGCTTCAGCAAATCCATTTACTAATAGGTTCGGGATGATGCTTGTATAGAGATCTCCCGGTCCAAAAATTATGTAATCCGCTTCAACAATAATTTTTTTGGCATTTGGATTGAGTTCTGCTTTTGGAGATAGATAAACATAATTGATTCTGGGCCTAGGAGCAGTTGCGTAATCGATTAGTTTCTCGCCTTCCAGAACGGTTCCGTCGGCGTAGCTTGCACATAAAGAACATTTAGTTAGAGTAACTGGAACCACTTTACCTTTAGTTTTTAGCAGCTTACTTGCATAGTGAATAGCACGCTCGTTTGATCCGGTTATTTTTTCTAATGATGATAAGAAAATATTTCCAAAGTTGTGCCCGTCCAAATCTCCGTTTTCAAATCGGTATGTGAAAAGGTTTCTCCAAATGTCAGTAGAGTCTGCTAAAGCAACCATGGCTTGGCGCAAATCACCGGGAGGTAAAACACCTAGCTGGTCACGCAAACGACCTGTAGAGCCGCCCGAATCCATCATAGTAACAACAGCACCTAACTGAACATGGTATTTTTTTAGACCTGAGAGCACGGCAAATGTGCCGGTTCCTCCGCCTATGACGACTACTTTAGGGTATTGTTTCATATATTTGGCCGAGTTCCGGCCGCTGACAGGAAGCTAAGCGCTTGTGCTTATAGGAATGTTATCATAAGATACAGTCTTGTAGAAAGTCCTTACGCCGATAGACGTAAATCAAAACGTCGTGATAAAATTCTTATGTTTTTAGGGCGATTAGCTCAGGTGGTTAGAGCACGTATCTGATAAGTACGGGGTCCGTGGTTCGAGTCCACGATCGCCCACCATAAAATTTAGTAAACCTGGACGAGAACCAAGCGTAGTGAAACGAAGCGTCTTCGAGTCCACGATCGCCCACCATTAATTTTAAAAAGATTCAGCCCCCTTCCACAATCAATTTCTTGAATGCAAAAGAGGGCTGACGTGCGAACAAATTTACTTAGCTTATGCTCCTTAGTCCTCTAGTCTGGCAATAATTGGTAATAACCAATCAAGCCGACTAGGCGCCACAGGCTGAGGCTGACCATCATAAACTGGTTCTTGCACGATGTACGGGCGAGTTACTTGCCGAATCCTTCCCCTTGTATCCTGCCAAAAGGTCATTATTCTGTGATTCACATCGAAAATCGGGGAACCGTAGTACGGGCCGGAAGTATCTTCGCGCGTCCAACTTGCCCACTTCATGCCAGAACAACGTTCGTACCTATCGTTCCTAAACTGCTGCCCGGTCAAAAGATTGACCATACCTAACAGGACAGGACGGTCGAAATGTCGAGTCCTTTTGGATTTCAGCGCTACAAGTTCCGTAAGCTGATTGCCACACATCAATCTCTCTAGGCAGAAAACAACTTCCATTACATGAACGCCGCGCAGTGCGAACTGCAGACACATTGTGGTTGTCATCAACTTTTGTGGGTTTTCCGTGCCAGATCCGTACCCTAATTCCCGAAGCCGTTTCTCCAGCACTGAGCCGGGAAGAATTCCCAACTCGGACGTAACGCCATCCAGTTCCAGATTGTACATAAGAACTGTCAATCTGCGGAACCTCTCAACAGTAGTGTCGAGTGGCTGACCTAAAATCTTGGCAACAATGCGGGAACCCCACGCTACCGCAAGTGCCTGAGTTTCGGTCAATTCTAAACGTGTATCTTTTGTCATTTTTTCTCTCCTTATCCTTATAGGATATTTGGGGTCATGCCCCTCGGAAAAGTCCTCTTTTTGTAGAGGTTTATTTGGATAATGGCATTCTATTACTGAATAAGCTATGGGTCAAATGTGATTGTGTTTAAAACAAAAACGACCCATCTCTGAGTCGTATTTTAATAGTTAATAGATAGAGCGAACTAAATGCCCAAATATTTCGCGACATTAACATCAATGTCGGTTGTAAAGTAGTCACGCAACTCCGATGGATCTACCCATCTGATTGTTGAAACTTCGTGAATTTCCTGAATAGGACGGGTCCTAAAATCAGCTAAATCACATGTAAAATATTTTATTGGAACGTCAAATAGTGGATGAACTCTTTCGGAAATAAGTTTATTCACTTTTACTTTAAAGCCTGTTTCGAGAAGAATTTCTCTTACAACAGCCTCTTCAAAAGTTTCTGATCCATCCAGTTTGCCACCCGGAAAGACCCAAGTTAACTTACTTCCATCAAGACCGGTTTCTTTTCTGACGCGGTCCATTATTAAGACCTTACCGGCCGGGTTTTTAACAATCCCTACAGCAATTCCTTTTTCTTTTCCGTTAGTTAATGACATAACTTTCAAGATCCAAAAGGCAAGAAGAATACTTCGTTTGGTGGTTTAAGCTTACCCACCGAACTCGCTCAGCTGTTGTGAGGCTCACATTTCAGCTTAATAAATACACATCCATAGAGCTGTTCGATGTGTATTGTATCGTCTATTTCAATAGCCTTTATACACGCTTGGTGTACACAAGATTCTACCGATCAAAGATACGTGTTTTCTCCCTAGAAAGGAGGTGATCCAGCCGCAGATTCCCCTACGGCTACCTTGTTACGACTTCACCCTCATCACTGATTCCACCTTGGGCCCATCTTAGATGAGACTTTGGGTGGCCCCAGCTTTGCTGGCGTGACGGGCAGTGTGTGCAAGACCCGAGAACGTATTCACCGCTGTATAGCTGACCAGCGATTACTAGCGATTCCAACTTCATGGAGTCGAATTGCAGACTCCAATCCGAACTGGGACCGGTTTTTAGGGATTAGCTTCGTCTCGCGACGTTGCAGCCCGTTGTACCGGCCATTGTAGCATGCTTCTAGCCCAGAGCGTAAGGGCAATACTGACTTGACCTCATCCCCACCTTCCTCCGCCTTGCGGCGGCAGTTCCGCTAGAGTGATACAACTAGCAGTAGGGGTTGCGTTCGTTAACCCACTTAAGGGTACGCCTCACGGTACGAACTGACGACAGCCATGCAACACCTGTGTAAGCTTCGGTTTTTACGCCGATCATCCGCCTTTCGACTTCTTACTACTTACATGTCAAGCCCTGGTAAGGTTCTTGGGTTATCAGCCAATTAAAGAGCATGCTCCACCGCTTGTGCGGGTCCCCGCCAATTCCTTTGAGTTTTAGCCTTGCGACCGTACTCCCCAGGCGGTCCGCTTAACGCGTTGGCTTCGACACCCACTAATGCGGGCATCTAGCGGACATGGTTTACAGCGTGGACTACACGGGTATCTAATCCGTTTCGCTCCCCACGCTTTCGTCTCTCAGCGTCAGAATGGCCCCAGATAGCTGGTTTCCCCCTTGGTGTTCCGTACGATATCAACGCATTTCACCGCTCCTCCGTACGTTCCGCTATCCCCTAACCACCTCTAGCCTCGCAGTATCAAAAGCCTTTCCTCGGTTGAGCCGAGGTATTTGACCGCTGACTTACAAAGCCGCCTACAGAACTCTTTACGCCCAATAAATCCGGGTAACGCTTGCACCCTACGTATGACCGCTGCTGCTGGCACGTAGTTAGCCGGTGCTTCTTAACATGAGTTTACAACCCGAAGGCCGTCATCCTCCACGCGGTGTCGCTGCGTCAGACTTTCGTCCATTGCGCAAGATTCCCGATTGCTGCCTCCCGTAGGAGTGAGGCCCGTTTCTCAGTACCCCTCTGGCTGATCATCCTCTCAGACCAGCTACCCGTCGTAGGCTTGGTAGGCATTTACCCCACCAACTACCTGATAGGCCGCAGGACCATCCCCAACCGCATTGCTGCTTTGAAGTTACCTTCACATTGAGTATTACTCCCAGTTTCCCGGGGCTATCCTCAAGTTAGGGGTAGGTTCCAACGTGTTACTCAGCCGTTTGCCGCTATGAAAAGTTAATCTACAAATTTCCTTGCGGATCTTCGCTTCAAAACAAATCATCGCTCGACTTGCATACCTTAGGCACACCGCTAGCGTTCACCCTGAACTAGGATCAAATTCTCAATAAAAAACACGACATTGTTAACCTTGCGTAAAGCAAGGACAATGATCGCATTGCGTTTTATAACGCAAATATTCTTCTTGCCTCATGAACCTCGAATTTGCTAAAAAGTCACCTAGACCCCAGGTCTGGTGCTTCTTTCTCGCGGAATACCGCTCGAAATAAAAGTCATGAGATTTCTCAAACTATTGTTCAAGGATTGCTCTATCTATGATTATTTCAAAGTTCGTTTTGGAATTAACAAAACAAATACGCCAACATCACTAAATGCTGACAAAGAGGAAGATATCAACTTAGAGTTACTAAGTCAACAACTATCTTAACGACTATCTTGTGAAATTATAACTAAAATTACTCAACTTTCCTAGACTCAATAAACTTAGCGTCAAAGAGCCTCATAAGTGATCTCGAAAGCTCATTTTCATTATAAATAGGAGAGCATGTTATCAAATCCACGTGAACCGCAGAAAGCTCCGGCCAAGTGTGAAACAAAAGGTTTGAGTTGGATAACACAAAGGTTAAGGTAAAGCCGTCCCCCTTGAAATTGGTAATCTTACTGTCGACAACACGCAATCTGTGTAATTTACAAAACTCACCCGCCGCTTTTTGAAGAGCACTCTTGGACTTCAACATTGTTGCAGAAACACCGAGTACCTTAAAAGTATGCTGATCTACGTAAGGAAACTTCTCCTCAGACACGTCACTGTAGGTATAAATATCCGAAAAGTCGGATAAATCACTAAGTTCAGTTGTAAATGGCGTGGCTTTTAGAACGTACACAGAACTGGCGCTGCCTATAGATTCGGCCCCGTTGTAGCGAGCAAACTTATTAATTCTATCTTCAATCACCAAATGAAACCTATTTATAATATCTTGAATCTTTAATGTTTTTTCAGGTGACTTGAAACTGTTTCCGTAATATAAAAAGATATATTTACCTGTGTAGTCCAAACTTTTTGCCAAAAGTTGTACAGCTCTATTTAAGAATAATTTTATTCCCGAAGAAGTGTAAGGTGGATCAGTTACAACAATATCGAATTTTTCCAAGTATCTGGAATCTGGGTTGTTTCTGAAGTCATATTGTACTGTACGAACATTTTCTATACCCAGAGTGGCGGAAACGGTTTCTATTGCTGAGAGAATGTCAGCATCTATATCAAAAACAACTACGCTTTTGGGGTTTGCTCCAATTAGAAATAAAGAAATTGAGACCAGATCGTCATCTCCAAGTAATGCTATGTCCTTTCCCTCAACATCACATTTATTTAGTATCATTTTGGCCTTAGCTATAGAGGTTTCTTCGGTAGCAAAAAACTGATCGAACTCACGTTTAGGATTAAGGTTATATTTACTTCTTATATCTCTTAGCTTTTGTGCTAAGTCTTTGTCTTCTTCGGGCAATAAACTCCACGCATATGAACGTAAATTTAAAGCACTTAACTCTTCCTGATACTGGGTTTTGAGAATCAAAAGATCCTTAGTAGGATCCTCCAACATATACGAAATCGAAGCTTTAAATGCTTTTAAGGTCTCTTTAGGGAGACCTGTTTGTTTGATCAAATCATTGTTTTTTAAGTTTTGTGAAGTTAGTAACAGGTACAAAATACCTTCAATTTCCCTGTTTTTCAGTTCTTTGTTGGATTCTTTAATTTTTGTAATGATGTTAACCACGTGAGTATTATACAGATTTTCTTGTGAGTGCGCCTACTTAGACGTAATTGAATAAGGGTAAAGGTTCTTAGGTGAAAACCGGGGCTTAGGTGCGCTGTTGCGTATCTAGAACCCCGGCATTTCAACTAAAGAAAGGGTTATTTCAAACGAGTCGCACCGATATCAGTCTCGTAGGACCAACAACGGCCTTCCGCCCAATCGATGCCTTTGCATACGATCTTCTGGTGCCAGAAAAACAGTAGTTCGTCGTGTGCCCAAGTGTATTTCCTTGCGTTGGCAAACGGTATTCCACGAATATAGGTGTCTATTGCGGAGTACTCGACTTCGCCGCCACATGTAAAAGCATGCACCGAAAAGATCGGGTCACGCACTGGGCGAACAAATGCCAACTGGCCTTTCCAATTGACCTGGACATAGGCTTCCTTCGGTGATTTCACTCCGTCTGCTTCATCGCAAGTCGAAATTTTCAAGACATTCTCGAAGGGGACTTGTATCCGCATCTCAAACCCATCCGCCCTGTCAGTCCAGCTGAGCTGAAAATAATCAGGGATTGTGGATTCTGAAATCCGAAAAACGTCTCCTGCTTTGGATGTGCTTATCGTCCAGCTTACGAAATCCTTGCCATCAGCTCCCTTCCATCCATCAACCGCAGTTAGTACCCAGGGAACACCCGGTTTACTTATAATGTCTCTGCGGTTCATGTACTCACCGGTAAAGGTGTAGTAAGGGTAACGTTCCGGCTCAGTGTCCCGTATAACTAACGACGGATCGGGAAGGTTCTTGAACCGCTCCAGATCCTTAACCACTTCGGCGCTGAGATTGATTCCAGCGTCCTTGCCGGTCGTGAAATTATGTAATATCACAAATTCCGACGGCTTTTGGGTCTCATCGCTACCAGCACTAACCAAACTCGTCCCAATCTGAGAAAATGCAACGAACAGAACAACAAATAGTGCAAAAATCTTTTTCATCTCTCCTTCTCCTTTTTTTCGAACAACACCGCCTAGGTGTTTTTATTTTTCTTATTTATACACGACACTATAGGCTAAGTCAAGAACTTTTTTTCTATTTAAACTGAAAACCGGAGCACAAGTAACGAATTTACGTTTGCTCATACTCCGGTTATCAACTATTGAAAGGATTTCTAATTTAGCGGGCTATGTCGGTGTCGAAACTCCAGCACAGTCCGTACTCCCAGTCAGTGCCTTGGCAGGACAACGGCTGATGCCAGAAATACTCCACCATGCCTGCTTTGTCCACAACTGCAAACGGGATCCTGGTATAGGTATCCCATATTAAGTAGTCTCTGTCTCCGTTGCATGTTATTGCGTGTGCGGAAAACAAAGGCTCTCCCTGTGGACGTAGGAACCGAATCTCTTCCTCGAGTACCTGGATATAGACTGCCGCAGAGGAATTAATCCCATCCGCCTCATCGCAGGTAGATACCTTTATAATGTTTCCATAAGGTACCTGCTCAACGAACATCTCGCTATCCTTCACCCAAGAGAGCTGAAACGAATCTGTGATCTGGGACACCGAGATATCGTAGATCTCACCTGCTGCTGCAGACTCAATCTCCCAGTTGGCATTTAGTCCGGGCGACGCCCAATTGTACCCTGTGGACTCTGCCCATATCCAATCGTATGGGGTATCGATTTCGTCCATTGACGCATCTACAAAGGTGTAGTAGGGCATGTCGGCAACTAAATCATCCAAATTAGTCGGTGCTGGTAGTGAAGAAATTTCGTTGATGTCCTCTGAAGCTCCCGAACTCATTAGATAGCGGCTCGTCTTGTAATTTTCGAAATCGCGCACCATCATGAAATGTTGCGTTGGATCGACTTCCGGCGACGATTCTCCAGCTTCGACCAAGGTTTCCGTAATGGGCTGGTTTTCTACGACGACCGCTTTCTCCAGTCCGGTACCAAAGCGCAAGGTAAAAGCCAAATACGTCGCCAAAGCTGTAGCGCTCACGATGAGCAAAAACCACGTGATTGATATCACCGGCTTGCCGTCTGCCAATCTTGCCAAAACGCCTTCCCAGATGTTCTTCATGAATTCCTTCCTTTTTTTATAGTTGATTTTTTAAGAACTTTTGATGCCCTCATTATACTACAGGTTATATTGATAGTCAAAACGGAAATGGCGCGGTTACAATCAATATTCTATTTTTAATAGAGAAAGCTTGCTATCAAAAAGCGTTTAATTGAGTTATTTTTCAGATCATGCGCACACCGACTATTACCAAATTTTATGCAACTCTTCTGGTGTTTGGGACATTTTGCCTAACCCTGCCAACAAATTCCTTAGCTCAAACAAACTGGAATCACTCGCTAGATCACGCAAACATTACGGTCATTCAAAATACACCTTGGGGTTTACTGGCCGGAGAAAACAACACAACCGCCTCACAAAACACGTATAACGGACTAAAGATTTCTTATGACGCGGGAAATATCTGGGAAGATTACGCTTTGCAGGCAAGAGGGATAACCGATCTTGCCTATTTCAACGGAAATATTTACGCATCAACCTACCAAGTAAGAGACTCTTTGGTAGGTTTGTTCTTCAGCAGCGATCGCGGAAGTACTTGGAGCCATATTGGAAACAATTTTTCAGCTTCTGCAGTAGATTTGGACTCAAATACCATTTATTTGGGGACGTATAGCAACGGACTCTGGATTTCGGACAACGGTGGACAGACTTGGTTACAGAAATTAGGTACAGGTTGGTTTGGGCCAAAGATAGAAATGATAGTCAGCTCTCCGGAAATTACAATTGTTTCAACCAGTACGAAAACTTATAAATCAACGGATCACGGAAGTACTTGGACAGAGATTACAGCTCTTGCCGGCATGCTCATCAAAACAGGCGATATCAATTTGGGCGTAATCTTCTTGGGCACACGAAATACTGACGGGCTATATAAATCTACTGACAACGGCATTACCTGGAATAAAGTCGCATTTATGGGAAATACAAAAATCGGGAGTATTTTATTTTATAAAGGTGTTTATTATGTCGGGGCGCTGGATCAGGCATCACAGAAATTTACCGTCTTTTCCAGCAAGGATTTTGGGGCAAGTTGGGAAAACACCGGACTGGATCTAGTTTACGCAAACACTACAAACTTATCATCTACGTGGCTCTATGGCATACCAAACCAACTGTTCATTACTTCGCTGGAAACAGGAATTTATAAATACTCCATTCCAGAGCACAAAACTGAGGTTTTCAGCTTTCTCGATGTGCCTTGGCAATATACAAAACAAAACGAATTGATTGATAGAGTTTATTCTTTCTTTGACCACGAGTACCCTTTCCTAGGTTACTACAACTACAGGGAACCAACCCAATACTCAGACACAACCTTAAATTTTCTGGGCAAAAGGGCTCCCAAGCCTGAGATGTTTTACAGTTCACACGATGGTATCGACTTCTCACTTCCATATGGAACTACTATAACTGCCCCGGCTTCCGGAACTGCTTCTTATTATTTTTGCGGTGACTGCGGATACACTATAAAAATTAACCATCAAAACGGGTACCAAACAACTTACATGCATCTTCAAAAGAATGGACTTGTGACAACGGGCAGTGATCTTTGGGTAGAGAAAGGCACCCCGATAGGTAAAGTAGGAATGACGGGAAATACTACGGGACCGCATCTTCACTTTTCGGTGCTGCACGACAAAAATAATGATGGAGACTTTGCTGACAACTATGTGGATGGGCGCGTCGATCCCTTCGGGTGGCTTACAAATGGTAAAACAGATCCCTGGGAAATTTTAAACTGGAACGATTCGGCAGGCGCACACAGCGGAGAAAGCAGTAAGTATTTATGGACTGCGGCCATCCCCTCGTTTACAGATTTCATCAGCAGATACAGTGATAATCCTGTCGTGACAATAGATAACAAACAAATAGATTTTTCGCAAATTAATGACCTGCCCCCATCCAACATACATGCAATTTCCTATGCGAAACCTTTTTTGAATCCAATTCAGAAGTACTTGAAATACATACCGCAAACATCACTTTCAGTTGAACTCACAGATACAATGGAAAATGAGATTGAACTATTAACTGGAACGTTAACGGTGCTTTTTAACATTTCTGAAGTAATACTGGAAAACGTAGCACCAAATACACTTCAGGTTTATTTTTGGGACGAACTCGAAAGCATCTGGAAACCTCTAGAAACCATATACAACGAGCTAACTAATACTTTAAGTGCACAAACATCGCATCTTAGCCAATTCGCTGTTTTTGGTACAAAAGCTAACTCTATTTATCCGGAAACTGCGCTAAATCTTTCCGGCAACCGGGTAAACGATTGGTTTACTGAATATCCCACAGTATATTTCGAATATCTAAACAAACCTGTCTCGGATATTAGAAACACATTCTACAAAACTACTGACGATGACTCGTGGCAGGAATATACAAATCCTTTTCTATTAGAAACTGACGGAATAACATCATTATCGTTCAGATCGGAGGATATTTGGGGCAACTTGGAGGACGTTCAAACTGCAGTTATAAAGATCGATACGCAAAATAAGTGGAAAGATAGAGTAAAAGTCAAAAACAACAACTTTTTGACTAATTAAAAACTTACTTAATGACACCGCCGCCTAGCACTACATCGTCCTGATAAAATACTGCACTCTGTCCGGGAGCCACTGCAAATACCGGATTGTCTAACACGACAGAAACACCGGAGTCGTTCTTTTGTATCTTACAGCTGTGTATCTCACCTAAATGACGGATTCGTACATCACAGGGCATTGCTGAGTCCCCTGACAAAGGATTAGAGACTATCCAGTGAACGTTTTCGACATCAAATTTTGATGAGAATACATCTTTCTGCTCACCTACTACTAAAGTATTTTCTGTTACATCTTTGGAAACAACATATAAAGGATTGCCAAAATATCTATTAACTTGAAATCCATGTCTTTGGCCGATCGTGTAAAACCAGGCGCCGCTATGTGTGCCGATAATTTCTCCGCCTACGGACAATACATTACCGGCTTTTTCGGGAACTCTTTTCTTGAGGAAATCCTTTATGTCGACTTCGCCAATAAAACATATTCCCATGCTTTCAGGTCGATCCATTGTTGGAAGACCTGCCTCTTTTGCTATTTTTCGAATTTCCTTTTTTGTATATCCTCCAACCGGAAAAAGTGTCCTGGCCAAATGTTCACTATCTAAAAGGTATAAAAAGTACGACTGATCTTTTGTTGAATCTACTCCCTTTAGAAGTGAGAATTTTCCATTCTCCTCACTCACTCTTGCGTAATGTCCGGTTGCGACATAATCAAATCCGCTTTTCAAAGCCCACTCGTAAAATAAACCGAACTTAATTTCTTTGTTGCACAAAACATCAGGATTCGGAGTTCTGCCATTTTGATATTCTGTGTAAAAATAATCTATAACTTTGCTTTTGTATTGATCAATAAAGTCTAGATGTTCAAATTTTATGTCCAAATGTGAAGCGGAAGCTACTGCATAAGATCTGTCGGCCTCGGCGGTACATCCATCTGCTTTGGTGTCCCAACACTGCATATACACGCCGACAACTTCATAGCCCTGCTTCTTAAGAAGATGCGCTGCAACTGACGAATCAACGCCTCCGCTCAAACCTATAGCTACTTTTTTCTTTTCCATATTTTTCACAGCGGAATTATACTAGATAAATTAATTTAAGGTTGCACGATCGAGGTCACATCCTCCGGCACCGGTTTATTGTTTAGTTTACAGCCTGCAACGGATGCGTGCATCGTAGTTATAATTTCATCGACGATTTCCATTGATTCCTCGTACGAAAGCTTCCTAAAGTTATGTGGGAAGTAATGAAAAACCAAATTTCTACCGCGTTTCCAGACTGCCCAAAGTTGTTCCATGATGGGCTTCTTACCTACGGCTGATTTACATTTCTTTGAGAAAACATTGCGTATTTCTCTTTGATATCTAGGATTTAACAAACGCCCTATACGTATCTCGTCACCATAGTATTCTTCGTGTTTTATTATCTTGAGATCCAAAAAAAGCTTTTTTAGAAACCCTTCGTACGCTTTAGCGAATGGAAAAACGATAAACGAGTAATCGGTCATCATAGAGCCAACCTTATTGTTGCGGACAAAATCAATTAAAATTTCGCCATCGTTAATTAAGTCCTGAATTTCCGGTTGAAGATAGCCCCAAAGCCAAGAGTCACGTTCAATAAGATTCATGAAAAAATATTACCACAGGAAAATTAACTATTATAGATTTGGAAAATAAAAGGCGTTATTTATCGGAAAATGAGCCAATATAATTGTTCTCTGAACCAAGCTTTTCTACCGGCACCAGTATGAGATTATATTTACGACCTGTGTCGCCTGCGTATTCTTTGTAGATCAAACCTAACTGTTCATCCTGACCCGAGACGCTAAAGGTTCTTGAAGTCGATCCCCATCCGGTTTTTACATATAATTTTACATATTTGTGGCTGTCCCACGAACTATCGTAGGGAATTTGAACTAAAAATTGTTCCGAATTACCCCCACTAAAAACACCAATTTTCTTGCCTGAAGTTAAATTATCTGAGCATTCTTCCTCGGAATTACAAAGGTAAGCGTACAAATCCCAAGTACCGCCTACCGACGTGACTTCGACACTAATGCCTCTTCCTCCGGCTAACACAACATCTGACGTGCCTTTAACAGATACGGCAGACTTACCCCAAGAAGTAGCTCCCCAGTAAATTATCGGAATTGAAATAAAAAGAAAAATGAAGAAAAGTACAAGAGGAGATACGTACCCGTTTTTTGTAACTTGGAGAGGATTTTGGAATCGAAAATTCACATTCTTGGACAGAATCATAAAGCTATAATATCAAAATAATCACCCGTTAGTAACATCCAATGTTTCAGTATATAATCGATGCTATGAAGCGACCGAAAATAGCATTAGCACACGAGTTTTTGGCCCAATTCGGAGGGGCGGAAAAGACGTTGGAGGCAATAGCGGAGATTTATCCGGAAGCTCCAATTTATACTGCAAAGTATACCCCCGAAACAATGCCGGAAAGCATAAAAAAGAGAAAAATAATCGCGCCAAAAAATGGTCTTGTTAATCGTGCTGCCAAATTCTTTTTTACATTCATGATGGCACCGGTGTTCGAAAGCTTTAACTTTGATGATTACGACATTATAGTTTCTGACGGTAATACCTGGAACAAAGGAATCCTAACTAAACCAAATCAACTTCATATTACTTATATTCACACTCCGCCGAGATTTCTTTATCACTACTCAACAGAAAATACAAAAAGAGACAAATGGTACTTTAAGCTGTTTTTCAGCTATATAGATAACCTTTTAAGAATTTGGGATTACGTTGCCGCGCAGAGACCGGATTTTATCCTCACTAATTCCAAAGAGACACAAAAACGAATACAAAAATTTTACAGACGTAATGCTGTTGTTATATATCCGCCAGTTGACGTTAACCACAGTACTGTAATTGAAAATAAAAGCATACAGAAGCCATATTACGTAGCGGTGGGAAGATTAATTAAATATAAAAACTTTGATTTGTTGATTCAGGCTTTTAACATGCTTGGACTTCCGCTAATGATTATCGGAGACGGGGCGTACGCCAGAACACTAAAGGGCATGGCATCCGAAAACATTACATTTATGGGGAGAATTTCGGATACCGAAAAACACAGAGTTCTTTCTAATGCACTAGGACTAATAAATCCGGTGAAGGACGAGGATTTTGGAATAGTCCCGGTTGAAGCTATGGCTCACGGTATTCCTGTACTTGCCCACGATTCCGGCGGACACAGGGAAACTGTAATTGAAGGTGTAAATGGCATGTTCTTTTCAGAACTTACAGTTGAATCAATAGTTAATGCCATGAAAACCTTTGATAACAATGCAAGAAACGGAGCGTACGATAAAAATAAAATTAGACAAAGCGCAGAAAGATTTTCCAAAGAGAGATTTAAAGAAGAACTTAAACAATTTGTAGAAGAAAAATGGAATAATTTCAGTAGAGCGTAACATTTTGCCACTGCCTGTTTTCATACTTGAATATGCCAGAACTTCCTGAAGTGCACACAATTGCATCAGATCTTAAAAAACATATCGCGGGACATACTATTCTCGATGTAGAACCTGTGGGTAATTACAAGATCAGCGGAGATTACTCAAAATTAATTAATTCAGAAATTACCAATGTAACTAGAATTGCAAAAAACATAGTTATCGAAACTAACCTACCCGATACCGTTTTGGTAATTCATTTAGCTATGACTGGAAGAGTGTTGGTCACAGAACCGCTTGATTATTCAGGGGAATGGGTACGTGTTGTATTCCGACTATCAAAAGATACTACAGTAATACCTTTAATCTTCTCGGATATGCGAATGTTTGGAAAAGTTACTGTGATTAATAGAGAAGAGTTAGAAAAGTTGCAAAATAAATACGGGATCGAACCTATATCCCCAACTGCTACAGCAGATAAATTCTTCGAGGCTCTAAAATCCAAAAACACAATTATTAAAAACGCGCTGCTTGATCAATCAATTGTCGCAGGTCTTGGTAATATTTATGCTTCTGATGCTATGTTTCTGGCAGGTATTCGTCCAGAAACAATGACTAAGGCCATAAACTATGAAGAAGCCTCAAAACTATTCGAAACTGCGAAACAAGTACTAAAAGAAGGAATTGAGAAAAGAGGTTCGACATTGCCTGACAAAATGTACGTTGATATATTCGGCAATGAAGGTAAGTATCAGGAAAACTTTAAGATTTACATGCAAAAAAAGTGTCCGACTTGTAAAACCGGAGTAGTATACAAAAGAATTCAAGGAAGAGGTTCCTACTTCTGCCCAAAGTGCCAGCCCATCAAAATAATTGAAGCTTCACAAAAGAGTTTGTTGTAAATATGCGCATACACAATATCAACCTCCACAACTTCAGAAATCACGGAAAGTATACATGCGTCTTTGAAAATGATCTGACGATCATTTACGGGGTCAATGGTGCAGGTAAAACCAACCTCCTTGAGGCGATATACGTTTTGGCAACATCAAAGTCCCCTAGAACAAAATACGACAGCGATCTGATTGAGCTCAAAAAGAATTTTGCGACAATAACAGGTGTAATTGATTCAAATGGAGATGAGTATAATCTGGAACTACAGGTGCTTCGTAGCGAGTTGAATCCTAACCTATCCGTTAAAAAAGCCAAAGTTAATAAAGTAATTAAGACTATCGCCTATTTTTGTGGTGTGTTTAATGCTGTTCTGTTTACTCCTCAAGATATCGACATTATTACAGGATCTCCCGGCGTAAGAAGAAGATATTTGGATTTACTGCTCGCCCAGATCGACCCAAATTACAAGAAAAGTCTGTCTTTGTACAATAAATCGTTAAAACAAAGAAACAAATTGCTGGAAGATATTAGAAAAGAAGGCAGGGGCAGAGATCAAATACCCTTTTGGGATAATATTATTGTTCAAAACGGTCTTATTCTCCAGAGTGGTAGACAAAAGTATATTAATTACATAAACTCCCGGCTTTCTTCACTAACAGAAGAGTTAGACAAAAAACACAAAGAAGCAAAAATAATCTACAAGGAGAATGAGATTTCTCAGGATAAGCTCGATAAACATCTTGAAATAGATATCAGAGCTCAAACTACTTTGATCGGACCACATCGAGACGATTTCCATGTTGAACTTGGAACTTTTGACGTAGGACAGTTTGGTTCAAGAGGTCAACAGCGCACTCTCTTACTTTGCCTAAAACTTCTGGAGATTGAATATTTTGAACAAGAAAGAGGTCAAAGACCGGTACTTTTGCTGGATGATATCTTCTCTGAGCTAGATAGCAGTCACAAGAACGCCGTTATGGAGGTTATTGGGAAACAACAAACGATCATTACATCGGCGGAAGATATTCGAGAACTTGGGCTGGAACTATCTGGAACTCCTCACGTTATTAGGCTCTAAATCAAGCTATTTTTATCTTGCGGTAAATATGCGAGAATTATTACGAAATGTTTTTCCCGGAATTTACCATAACTCAAAAGGTTCTTAAGAACATAGGTTTTATTGAGTATTACCGAGCAATAATCGAAAACACCGTTATTCTGCAAAACTGGGAAAATCAACTTAAAAAAGAAGCAAAAATCGCCTTTATTTACTCTACTCTGCAAGAACAAGGCATAAATGTCCACTATGATGCGGTAAAACGGTCACTGGATAACATGGAAAAAAATGTTCCTGCTGAAATAGTAAACCTGGATAACACTTATAACTCGCTCAGCGAAATTGCCAGAGGGCAGGAACTTGATGAGGTGGATATCAAATTTTTACATAAAGAACTTTGCCAAAACCTTATTCCTAAAATGAAACTTGGCGTTTACAGAAATAACAAAGTTCAAGGCAAACCAATGCCGGAACAGATACTTGCAGATGTGGTTGAGTTGTTTGACTGGTTCAATAGCCTGGATGCAAAAGAAATTCACCCGATCGTTACTGCAGCCATCCTAAAGGCTCGACTTGAAACAATCATGCCTTTTGACAACTTCAATTCGGTTACAATCGATTACCTAATTCAGCTTGTTTTCAAAATTACCGGATACGCATTTAAGGATTACGTGACCGTGCCGGCCTATTACCAAAAAACTAAAAGTGAAATGAAAAGTGCACTTACAACCGCCACTGACGAAATGGATTTCACAGACTGGATAGAATACTTTACAGAGGGCGTAGCTCTGCAGGTCTCAAGTGTGCAAGAAAAGGTTAAAACGCTTGCCAAAGACACTAAAATTGCCAAGGCATCCGGCCGCTACAAGCTCTCGGAGAGACAAGAAAAAATCATCGAATTTATTCAAAACTACGGGATGCTCCAAAACAAAGACTTTTCGAAAGTATTCCCTAACATATCGGAAGATTCGGTTCTCAGAGACCTTAAAGTACTAATAGAAAAAGGCATAATCGAGAAAAACGGCAGCACAAAATCCTCAAGATACGAACTAAAATAGCCTCTCAGGGTGTAAAATAAGGGTTATGAAATTCACAGTTTTGGCGGATTACCTCGATCGCCTTGAAAGTACCTCTAAACGTCTTGAAATAACAGCCATATTAACCGAGTTAATAAGCAATTTTGACGTCGAAGAAACCGAAAAAGGTGTTTATTTGATTCTGGGCTACCTCAGAGCTCCTTTTGAAAATCCCAAATTCAATATTGCCGAAAAAATGATGGTTAAAATACTTGAGCACACCCACGCCACGCATTCAAATAAAATAACAAATGAGACAGTTACAAATTTATATAAAACAAAGGGAGATCTAGGCACCGTTGCGCTGGAGCTCTCCACTCAAAAAGAACTATCAAAACTAACTATTCTTGAAGTTCATAAGAAACTTGAGGAAATAGCTAAAATCGAGGGATCCGGCTCACAAGATCAAAAAATATTTAAAACCGCGGACTTGTTAAGGCAAGTAGACGGTCCCTCAGCAAAATACATTGTCAGAATGATTTTAGGCACTACCCGACTTGGTTTTACAGAGCTCACTGTGGTAGACGCTTTGGCTAACATGATTAATAACAAAGGCGCAAACGTCCAAATTGAAGGGCTGTACAGTATTCATCCGGATATAGGTTTAATTGCAAAACTGCTTAAACAAAAAGGTTTGAAGGGTTTAGACGAAATTGACGTAGAACCCGGTGTTCCGATACTTGCACAAAAGGCTCAACGTGTTTCCGGTCCGCAAGAAGCGATGGAGAAAATGGGTAACGTTTGGGCAGAGTACAAATTTGATGGAACCCGTGTCCAGCTTCATCTGGACAGAAACAAAAAACTTGAAGAGGTTGCCATTAATTCTCTTTTTGAAAGCAACGAACCTAAGTTTCTAATAAAAACATACACACGAAATCTCGAGGAAACGACACATCAGTACCCAGACATTATCGCTGCCGCAATAGAACAGGTAGATGCTAAGTCCGTAATTTTGGACGGCGAAGCAATAGGCTTTGACAGAGAATCGGGCGACTTCTTACCTTTCCAGGAAACTATGCAGAGAAAGAGAAAGCACGGAATATCTGAGACTGCCGGCGATATTCCTCTAAAATATTTTGTTTTTGATTTGCTTTACTTAAACGGAAAATCGCTTGTCCACAAATCGTTAAGGGAAAGAAAGAAACTACTTAAAGAAATAATTAAACCCGGAGATACGATAATTGTTGATGAATATCAGGAAACAGATAGTTTGCAAAAAATTGAGGAATATTTTGAACTTGCCGAAGAAAAAGGACTTGAAGGTTTGATCCTTAAAAAGCCCGAGGACGCGTACCAAGCCGGGGCAAGATCATTCTCATGGGTGAAGCTAAAAAAAGCTGATAGGAAGCTACTGGAGGACTCTGTAGACTGTGTTGTACTCGGTTACTATGCAGGTAAAGGTGTAAGAACTAAGTTTGGTATCGGCGGATTTTTGATTGGGGTTTACGACAAAAAGTCGGACTCATTTAAAAGCATTTCAAAAGTAGGCACGGGACTGACCGAAAACGACTGGATACAGCTAAAAATCATGTGCGATAAGTATAAAACAGATAAAGTACCGGCAAATGTGGATCTTAACAAAATATTTAAGCCTGACACCTTAGTGCAACCTAAAATTGTTGTGGAAATTGGTGCTGATGAGATCTCAGAGTCGCCTTCTCATACTGCAGGCTTTGCCCTAAGATTTCCGAGGTTAATTAAGTTTAGACCGGACAAAAACGCCAGCGAGGCTACAACCACGGAAGAAATCAAGAAAATGCATCAGATACAAAAGCGCGGTCATTATTAATTTGAAAGCACAATCTACAACAAAAATTTGAATTTTGCGTAGAGATGTGAAAAAATCTAAGTATTATGGAACAAACAGAAAATAAACCAGAAATAAAGTCTCCAGTACAGTATTTTGAACCGAACGTTGCTGCCGCTCTATCTTATTTGATCCCTCCAATCACAGGATTGGTTTTTTTCCTTATGGAAAAACAGAATAAATTTGTAAGATTCCACGCTATCCAGTCTGTCTTGTTTGGTATTGCTGCATATGCTGCATGGAAAATCTCACAAATGTTAATATTCGTTTTCATAGGCTACATTATCGAACCAATTGTCTCTATCGGTTCGTTTGTTTTATGGCTGTTCCTAATTTGGAAAGCATATAACAACGTGGAATACGAATTACCATATCTTGGTAAGATTGCAAAAGATCAGGCAAACAAAATTTAGACTTAAGTTAATCAACCCCTGCGATCTCACTTAAAGGAAATGAAAAGCCTTTCTGACATTATTAAAACTAAGGAATTTAACCCCGATAAAAGAAATTCTTATGAGTTTCAGGCATACGGCAATATGCTTGCTGAAGAGTTGGGTGACCAAAAACACCGCGCTCTGTATATAAAACTTGCAAAAACCGAACCACGAAATTTATTGGAAATGGCCAGAGTTTACGTAAAAAGCTCAGAAAATGCACTTACGCGAGGCCGATTATTTATGTGGAAACTTACCGAACTTAAAAAGGAGTTGAAACAACGGTCCAAATAAAATATCATTTAATAGATGCAGAAAAGTCCCCTTTCATTCTATAAGATTCCGTTGTTAATTTCGCTAACCCTGGGAATTGTTGTTACAGCTCTTGGAGTTATTCGCGATCCGATGCAAATTGCTTTTGTTTTTGTGGGTACGATTCTTGGAACGTTTGTTCTTGATCTAGAGTACGTTCTAAACGCAATATTTGTTGAACCCGCAAGAGATTTTTCCAAAACACTACTTGCTTACTTGAAACACAGCGATATTGCTAATGCCATTAGACTTATTCAGTATCATAAAGATGATTTCCATGAAAAATCTCTAAACAGTGCGCTTTTTCAAATTGTTTTAGCATTTCTCAGCGTTCTGGTTATTTATTCTTCACGATCTTTCTTCCCCAAGGCATTAGTTTTATCTGTCTATGCTAATTCGATCTATGTTTTACTGGAATATTATTATCAGAACAAGCTTTCTGAATGGTTTTGGACATTTAAGACTAAACCCGGCAAACAGGGATTTCTAGCTTATCTGGGACTTGTAGTTCTAGTTTTCGGCTTTTGTCTATATATTCTTTAATCAAGTGATTTCCATCTACGGCATCATAATATCCATTTCTATAGCTACTGCTTTATTTATCGCTGAACATTTTGCAAAGAAAGACAGTAGAAATGTGGAATATTTATGGGAATCTGCCCTGTACACAATAATCTTTGGTGTGATCGGCGCGAGAATCTATCACGTAATTGATTTTTCAAGTTACTATCTTCATGCACCTTTACAGATCTTAGCGCTATGGAACGGCGGAATGGCCTATTATGGTGCATTGATCGGCGGCCTTCTGGGACTTACTTATTTTATAAAACGAAGAAAGCTCGACTTAGTTTACTGGCTGGACATTGCGGCTTTAGTAACACCGCTCGCACAAGCTATAGGCAGAATAGGTAACTATTTTAATCACGAGGTATATGGCCTTCCTACTACACTTCCCTGGGGGATAACAATCCCAAAGGAAAAACTGCCTGAACAATTTTCCGAAAATACTAAATTCCATCCTTTATTTGCATACGAAGCTGTACTTAATTTAATACTCTTCCTGATTCTCATTACTATTAAAAAGAGAACAAAAATTCACAAAGGGATTATTCTAAAAACATATTTGTTCGGGTATGCACTGATTAGATTTAGTCTTGAGTTTCTGCGCATAGATTCTTGGACAATTCTTGGAATTAATGTAGCCCAAACAGTATCGGTAGTAATTGTGTTAAGCGCTCTATTCTTATTACGACCTACAAAATTGTGGCATAATAGATAACAACTATGATTTACATCACTTCAGACCACGGCGGATATAAATTAAAAAATGAAATTGTACAAATATTACGTTCAATAGATGTAAAAGTAGAGGATTTAGGCCCAAAGGAATTAAATGAAGGCGATGATTACCCGGAGTACACTTTAAAGCTTATAGAAAAGCTTAAAGAAAATCTTTCGGACAACAAAGGTATCGTTATTTGCAGAAACGGCGTAGGTGTTAGTGTGTTGGCAAATAAGTTCAAAGGAATAAGGGCAGCCCTATCGTGGAACCCCGAACACGCTGTGTCCACCAGAAATGACGATGACTCAAATGTTCTAGCTCTTCCGGCGGATTATATTGATTCCGACACTGCATATCAGACCGTAGGTGCTTGGCTGAATAAAGACTTTAGCGGAGACGAAAAACACATCAGAAGATTAGAGGTCGTAAAGGAATTTGGACAATAAGAGCACGCAGCTCAATTCAATAAGATGATTATTCCGGTAATTTTAGAAGACAAATTTGACGAAATAGTTACAAAAGCAGCTATTGCTGAAAAATTTTCGAATTTAATACAAATAGATTTTGTAGACGGTAAGATATTTGACGGACACACATTTCTAGACATCCGAGACCTGAATAAAATAAATACCAGAGCGTCTCTTGATATACATTTACTTGTGGCAAATCCACTGGACTACCTAATAAAAATCCGCAATGTTGTTAAGTTTTGCGCACAAATCGAAGGTTTCAAAGACAAAGAGGAGATTAAGAAATTTATTTCGAAATCAAAAGACTTAGGGTATAAAACGGGGCTGTCTGTCGGACCTGAAACAAGTACAGAATTACTTGAAGAATTTGTTGCTGGCTTAGATTACGTTCAATTTATGACTATTATGCCCGGTGCACAAGGACGCGACTTTGAACACGAAGTACTTAAAAAAATAAAAGATTTCAGAAAATCACATCCAAAGATGTTGATACAAACTGACGGTGGAATTGATAAAGATGTGATTCCGGCACTCTTGAAAGCAGGAGTAGATGACATGGTTGTAGGATCAGCAATTTTTACTAGTAGGAATCCGGAAGAAAAATATCTACAATTAGTCAGTATGTCTAATTCAAAAACTGCCCGCACATCCGATTCGATAATCACATTAAAAAGAGAACGGGTTAATAAAATAGCTTTTTTAGGCGGCGCTGCCTGGCACGAGGATACACAACCTTATAAAGATGCCTATGAGACAGCAAAAGCTGTGGCCGCAGAAGGCTTTGAAGTTGTAAACGGCGGCGGACCGGGGGTAATGCGCGCTTCAACAGAAGGAGGGCATGCTGCAGGTGGAAGAGTTTTAGCAATAACATATCACCCGAACAAACCAAAAAGACACTACGAAGGAGTTGATCCTGAAAACAACTTTGATGATGAAGTTATTACATTAGATTATTTCGACAGAACTAAAGTGATGCTACAGACGACGCAAGCACACATTGTGTTTAAAGGAAGTATTGGTACTTTGAGTGAGTTTGGAATGACTTGGATAAGTTCTTGGATACATGAGCCGGATAATAAACCGATTATTCTCTACGGAGATTTCTGGCAGGATTTCTTGGATGTTATACATAAGCACATGTTGTTGGAATCAAACGAAGAAAAAATGTTGAAGATTTGTAATTCCCCCGAAGAAGTTGTGAACTTCCTCAAAAAATTAAAACTAGAGTAACTTCATCCTTGAGATAACTTGAGATAAAAGGAATTTTTCAAAAAGTGTTTTTAAAAACAACAAGGAGCCGGTCGAGATGCAATTAAGCATTCTCTAAGGCTCCTATCGTTTCGTTGAATTTTGTCAAAAGATTTTGACTTCAACGAATCAGTTTGGAGGATGGCAGTTTGTGCAACTTTTATGCTGAACAAAAAGCCTTACTGCAATTGGCTCCTGCCATCCTCCTCAGGTTAAGTGACCCCATCAATAGTCACTTCCCTGTGATGTGGGGTGCGATCGATGCGCGGTTATAAAAGCCTTAAGGAGGAAAGGCACGCGCACATGTGATCAGGTCCGGGCTGCAGAACCAGGACGGTAAACCTCTCGAGCGCAAACAATAATTATCTGGGCGCCCGATTAGGCCAAACTGGCGGAGAAAGCAGACTACCTTTGTGCACTACATGGATAAAGAGTCCATCTTGTACAACGGTATAGGCGTGCTCGCTTGCCGTCTGCAATCTCCTTTTGCGCACCTTCGTCAGCCGTTACGAGCCTTCTGGCTGCTTCTTAACGCGGGCCCAATCCGTCGATGGCCGCGAAAAGATCTAAAGAAGCACCCCCATGTTGCTTTGTCATCAAGGCGTTAGATCCGGGAAGTGGACCTGCCGAGATTCGCAACATGGGGGCGGGAGTTAACCATGTGGGGCTTACGCCTAGGTACTCCACTTTTGTGAGATTCCCTTCCATATTGAACGACACTTCGAATCGTTCAGACACAGAAGGTTTTTCTATCCTGAACCCACCGGGCGACCCGCACGATGGGCAGAAAAGATCACCTCCTCACAGCCTATGTGACGCCGTTTTTGCGGGCCATACCCTTGACGGGCGTCTCCCAAAGGCTCGGGGTTTCGAAACCAGGGCGCCGCGTTTAGATAGTAACCATAGAAAATACGGCTTCCATATTTTTTCGTCACCTCCTTTTAAGGGCCGAATACGTTTTTAAGCATCCCTAAGCATGTGTCCCTCGGAGCCGCGCTCCAAAAAGCGTTGTTTCATCAATCGTATAAGCCCTCCTCTCGTGTCGTATCTGTTTTTCTGTGCTGTTTGCACAATCGATAGGTAATTTATATAAAACAATTATAGGTCTGTCAACAAGTTTGCATAGATAAAAGTAAACTTGAACACTAAAAAGCAAACACATATACTATACTTAATGCCCGACACTCATTTGCATTGTCAAAATCCCACAATATCAGCTTTGGAGGTTACTGCTAACGAATTGAGGAAAACAGTTATCCAAATGTTACTAGAAGCAGGATCCGGCCACAGCGCAGGCTCCTTAGGAACTGCAGATATATTTGCGGCTTTGTATTTTCATGTATTAAATGTTGATCCGAAAAAACCGGATTGGGATGATCGTGACAGGTTCGTTCTCTCAAATGGACATATATGCCCAGTATGGTATGCTACCTTATCTGAGAAGGGATTTTTCCCTAAAAAAGAACTTTGGACGCTCAGAAAAATTAACTCAAGACTTCAGGGCCACCCCGCCCTTAACTGTCTCCCCGGAATTGAAAACAGCAGTGGCTCTCTAGGACAGGGAATTTCACAAGCTGTAGGAATGGCTCTAGCCGCCAAAATGGATTCTAAAAATTACAGAGTATTTGTAATGACAGGCGACGGAGAACTAAACGAGGGGCAGGTTTGGGAAGCTGCAATGTATGCCGGAAACAAAGATCTTAATAATTTGGTCTGGATTATAGATAGAAACTACATCCAGATTGACGGCAGAACAGAAGATGTACAGCCCCTGGAAAATCTCAGAGAAAAGTTGGAAGCTTTTAATTGGTTTGTTATTGAAGTCGATGGTCACAACATCGAAGAAATAATAAATGCCTGTAACATGGCAAAGGCGGTGTCACAACGACCGACCGCTATCATAGCGCACACTATACCCGGAAAAGGTGTAGAATTTATGGAGTATAAAGTTGAATGGCACGGTAAGGCACCTAACAAGTCCGAATCCATGAAAGCCCTGAGGGATTTGCGCTCTCTCGATGGAAAAATAAGCTGCGAATATGACTAACAAGAAACAATTCATTTACATATCTTTGTTACCTTTGGTAACAATAATAATTTTAATTCTCGGTGCCGGATACTTTTTACTGGCAGACGAAATAAAATTACCAAAATTTAATAAAGGAACTCAAATTAGAAGGTTAGAAAATTTCCCGACTATTGTTTATACCGAGGAAGGTAAAACATATGAGAAGCAGCGTAAAGTTCTTAAGAGTGAGCAGGAACTCAATGAATTCTTAAACTACATAGATCCTGCGGGACTCGTAGCACTAAAAGAGACAATAGATTTTGATAAAGAGTACGTCATTGCTGTTTCAACCGAAGTAGAAGACCCCGAAACTCACAAAGTAAAAGTTAAGAAAGTTTATGAAGATAAGAACATGAAATCACTGTTGATTGCTGTTCAGGAAACTTTCCCAAGCGATAATTGTACGGTAGAAACAAGTCCACATATTGCCGTGGATATTGTGGCCATCAATAAAACGGATTGGGACATTGGTTTTGATAGGATAAAAACCGAAGAACCCTGCGACAACAATGAAGATGAAGGCTCAAACGACGAACAAAGCTCATCCAGTGAAAATACTAATTGAAACAAGTAAGTAATCTGCCCAATGCTCAATAGTAAACTGAAGTTAAATAAAGAAGTGTTCCAAAAGGACATTGAGTTGAAAAGCACACGTGAGGGCTTTGCTGCCGGATTAATTGAAGCAGCCGAAAATAACGAAAGCATCTTGAGCTTGTGCGCAGATCTCAAACACTCCACAAAAGCAGATCTTTTTGAAAATAAATTTCCCAACAGATATTTAGAGATAGGTATTGCAGAACAAAATATGGCTGGAATTGCGGCAGGTCTTGCTTTGAGTGGCAAAATTCCCTTTATTTCTTCTTTAGCTATTTTTGTTCCGGGCAGAAACTGGGAACAACTTAGATTGAGTGTTTGTTTTTCAAATGCAAATGTAAAAGTTATAGGTACTCACGCAGGGCTAATGCACTGTTATGACGGCGGGATGGCGCAAGCTTTGGAGGATATTGCTCTTACAAGAGTTCTACCAAACATGACTGTTATTGAACCGATTGATTATTGGCAAGCTAAGGCTGTTGCTAAGTTTGCTGCAAAACATAAAGGGCCGATGTACATTAGACTTGGGAGGGAAGGAACACCATCAATCACAACCGAAGAAACACCTTTCGATCCTGAAAACGCGCAACTTCTTCTTGAAGGCGAAGATATCACACTTATTTCAAGCGGGCAGATCACCTATGAAGTCCTTCTCGCTGCACGCGAGCTCATGTCAGTTCACAAAATAAAACCTGAGGTAATAAGTATGCCTGTAATCAAACCACTTGATGAAAAAACGCTCTTACGGTCTGCAAAAAAAACTAAAAAAATCATTACTATTGAAAATCACCAAATTAGCGGTGGGCTGGGTAGTGCAATTTCCGAAGTTATTACCGAAAACTTTCCGGTTCATGTGCACAGAATGGGAATGCAGGACAGGTTTGGGGAATCAGGAAAATACCACGAGTTGCTGGATAAATTCGGCCTCAGCGCGCATCATATAGTGAATCAAGTTTTGAACCAAATTAAAAAAAATGAGTAAACCTGACCTAATTACCATCGGAGATAGTTCGATAGATTTGTACATGAAAATCGCGGATAATGCCGGTGTTTCAGAATCGACAACCGGCGGTCAACCAAAGTTTTGCTTTTATCACGGAACAAAAATTCCGGTAGAAAGTTTTGAAACATCGGTTGCAGGCAATGCGATAAATGTTGCGGTTGGTGCAAAACTTTTGGGAATTAACACAAGTGTATATTCAGAATTGGGAGATGATTCTAATACGGATAGAATATTAAACGAACTTAAACAGCTGGACATAGAAACAAATTATTGTAATAAAAATAAAAATACCCCAACTGATCTTCATACTATTGTGGTCTTCCAAGGCGAGCGAACTATTTTTTCATATCACGGGAAGCGCGATTACAAAGTTCCAAACTGGAAGGCACCTAAATATATTTACTACACTTCTATGCCGGAAGGGTTCGAGTCATTTCAAAAAGAATTAATTGATTATTTGGAAAAAAATAGTGAAGTAGGTCTGGCATTTAATCCGGGAACAATCCAAATGAAAACCGGAGTCGATTCCCTGAGAAATATTTTGTTGGTTACAGATATTCTTTTTGTAAATAAAGAAGAAGCAATGAGATTAACCGACACTAACGGTGATTTAGATTCACTGCTTAAAGAATTGGCGAAACTTGGTCCAAAATTAATAGTTATCACAGATGGAGAAAACGGCGCAAACGCTTACGATGGACAAAACATAACACATCAAAGATCGTACAACGACAATAGACCTCTTGTTGATATGACAGGCGCAGGTGACTCGTTCTCTGCCGCGTTTATGTCAGCAATTATTTATGGGAAATCTTTGGAGACAGCATTGAAATGGGGAGTGATTAATTCCGGCAACAACATTAAAGAGATCGGATCATTCAAAGGATTGCTTAACAAAGATCAAATTGAAAAAATAAATATATGAACACTTTTGAAATATTACAAAAAGCTGCGGCTAATCACTATGCACTTGGAGCTTTTAATTGCGCAAACACAGAAACTTTAAAAGCAATTACAAACGCTGCAAAAAATCTTCGGGCTCCAATTATTCTGGAAGCATCTGACGGCGAGGTAAATTACATCGGTTATAAACAACTTGTAGCGCTCAAACAAATTTACATGGAAGAAATCGGCGTTCCGGTCATACTGAATTTAGATCATGGAAAAGACTTCGAGGCGTGCAAAAATGCTATCGAGGCCGGCTTTGACTATATTCACATCGATGCCGCTAAGCTACCTTTTGAGGAAGCGATTTCTGTTACTTCAGAAGTTGTAAAACTTGCGCACAAACACAATCTTCCCGTTGAAGGTGAAATTGACCATATAGAAGGTAGTTCCGCGGATCATAGAAAAGAAAACCCAGAGGACCTCCAAGATCCTAAATTATTTTCTGATCCGGAAAAAGCACGTGAGTTTGTTGCTAAAACCGGTGTTGACGTGTTTGCTAGTTTTGTAGGAAATTTACACGGCATTTATGCGACTAACATGCACCTTAACCTGAATCTGCTTAAAAAGATTAAAGCAGCTTTACCTAACACACTCCTTTCTCTCCATGGTGGCTCGGGAATATTCGATGACGATGTAAAAGAGGCCGTAAAAACCGGCATTGTAAAAGTAAATGTTAATTCTGAAATGCGAGTTGCTTTTAAGATGTCTCTGCAGGAATTGTTAAATAGTACTGACGAGGTGGCTGTCTATAAAATAATGGATAAGCCGATTTCTGCGGTACAAAAAGTAGTCGAGCAAAAAATAAAGTTATTTGGAAGTGAAAACAAAACTTAAACTTTGTTTCTGTCTATTCTAAATGTTTACAAAATTTACTAAGATTAAACCGTGAAAGTTTTAATAACAAGAGAGATACCACAGGCCGGACTCAAGGTTCTGGAAATATACAAAGACAGAATCGAAGTCGATTACCGACAGGGACCTCCCTTATCACAAACTGAACTTAAACACGCTATTAAAGACGCTGATGCCATCATTCCGGTAATTCCGGATGATATTAATGCTGATGTTATGGCAGCAGCAGACGTGTTAAAGATAATTGCAACCTATTCTGTTGGATACGATCACATTGATGTGGCAAAGGCCACAGAAAAAGGAATATTTGTAGGAAACACACCGGGTAATCTTACTGAAGCTGTTGCTGAGCATGCGATGGCACTTGCCCTATCTTTAGGTCGTAGAATACCTGAGGCCGATAGATATTGTCGTGCCGGAAAATATAAATACTGGGATCCGATGCTTTTTATCGGTCCAAAATTTACCGGAAAAACTTTGGGGTTAATTGGATTTGGAAGAATAGGACAAAATTTTGCAAAACTGGCAAGATTCGGGTTTAACATGAGAATTCTTTATAACGATCCTATTTCTCACCCCGAAGCGGAAAGCTTATTGGATGCCGAAAAAGTGGAACTTGATGTTTTGCTGGGAAACAGCGACATAGTCTCGGTTCACTGCAATTTAACTGACGAGTCTTGCGGAATGATCGGCGAACAGGAATTAAAGAAAATGAAACCTCTATCCTACTTAATTAATACCGCTAGAGGTCCCATAATCAACGAGGAAGCATTGATTACCGCATTAAAAGAAGGTTGGATCGCCGGTGCAGCACTGGATGTATTCGAAGACGAGCCTAAGATAAAACCTGAATTGATAAAACTTGATAATGTGGTACTATCACCACATATAGCTAGTGCGACTTGGGAAGCACGAATTCAGATGTCGCGCATGGCTGCAGAGAATGTAGTCGATGTCTTGATAAACAAAAAACCGCCCAGGTATTTAGTTAACAAAGATCTTGCCCAGAGTACAATAACTTCTATTTCTTAAAAATATGATTGAATTTATTCGAAGAAACTCACCAGTATTTACGATCGGTTTTGTAACAATTGCACTTTTTGTGGGGTTAATATATTTAGCCCAGAAAAATACTTCAGTAGGTCCCTCGTTAGAAAAACTAACAGGCGAAGAGTTGATTTCTGAACATACGTACACATTAGGTTCTGAGACAGCCAAAGTTGTATTGGTAGAGTTCTCAGATTTCCAATGTCCTGCTTGTAAACAAATTTATCCGGTCGTCAAAGATTTATTAAGTGATTATCCAAATGACATATATTTCGGATATAGACATTTCCCTCTTCCTCAACATACAAACTCTAAAGCAGCGGCTATAGCATCACAAGTTGCAGGTAGAGAAGGTAAGTTTTGGGAGTATGCAGGGATACTTTTTAGTAATCCTGACAAAATGGAAAGAGAAGATTTAATCGGATACGCGGTTAACTTGGGAATTGATAGAGCCAAATTTGAGCAGGGTTTAGACGATCCGGCCTTTGAAAAAGAGGTAAGCGACGATACTGCCTTGGGAATAAGAATTTCGGTTAACGCGACACCGACTTTCATTCTGAATAACAAAACCCTTCAGTTCAGCAGCTTTGAAGATTTTAGAAGCAAAATAATTGCTGAGATAAAAAAGAATAATCCATCTGCAGATGACGATAAAGAAATAACCGCTCTTATTAATACTGATGAAACTACTCAATCAACAGGCACGCAGAATTATTCTGAGTACTTATTGGACCAAAAATACGGAGTAATTCAAATTGAATATACAAAGGACGGATTTGTCCCAAGTAATGTAAAGGCTGTACAAAATCAATTAATAGTTTGGACAAACAAAACTGATAAAAGCATTGAACTTGAACAATTAATAAAACTGTATCCGGAATTTAATCAACCGGTCATCATCGCACCAAACGGTACATTTGAATTAAGAATGACTCAGGAAAAACTTTGGAATTTCAAAGAAAAGAGTAAAAGACATTACGGAAGTATTTTCGTAGTACAACCATAAGTCTCGCGAATCATCACAACTTACAATTTAAAAGCACTTGGACAGATTTTGTTTAACACGCACTCCTCACACTTTGGTTTACGAGCAATACAAATATATCTTCCATGTAAAACAACCGCACCTGAAAAGTTTCTCCAATATTTTTGAGGGACAATTTTCATTAAGTCCTGCTCAATTCTTACTGCATCGGAATTATTGGTTAAGCCCAACCTATTTGAGACTCTTGTAACATGGGTATCTACCACGATTCCTTCGGCTATATCCCAAAGTTCCTGCAAAATTACATTGGCACTTTTCCTTGCAATACCGGGGATCTTAATCAACTCATTTAGAGATTGGGGCAGCTTCCCACCAAATTCTGACTGCACAAATTTACCTGCTTTAATTAACCTGTCTGCCTTTCCCAAATGGAAATTTACGCCATGAATATCTTTTTGCAGATCGGACAAACTAGCATCTGCTAAATCTCCCCATGATTTATACTTTTCAAAAAGATTCGGTGTTATCTGATTAACTTTTTTATCTGTCGTCTGTGCAGATAACATTACTGAAACTGCAAGTTCGTACTCGTTTTTGTGAATCAACTCAGTTTTAGGTGACGGGTAAGTTTTTGCTAAAATTTGCGCAACTTGTTCTGCGTGTTTATTTAATTCCATAAGTAATTTTACAACAAAGATAGCTGATCTTTTGATACTTCGCTTTTACTGGTTTTATTATTCTCGTTTTCAAATCCAAGTCTGCGAATTAATGATTTGAAATTATATCTTTCTAAAACTTTCTTTACATTTATCTTGTTAAAAGTTGAGTAACGTAAATCATCCAGTTCAACTGCAATTGGTACATCGTAAATTAATTGGGCCAACTTCTTGCTCATCATTGCCTGCTCATAACTATTTAGAAGTTTCTGTCTGAGTGAATCGGGTTTAACCTTATCAATATTATTGTAGATGTCTTCTACGGATCCGAATTCTTTTACCAAAGATGCCGCAGTTTTTTCACCTATTCCAAAAACGCCGGGTATGTTATCACTCGTATCACCTCGCAGACCCTTATAATCCGCTATCTTTCCGGGCTCAAATCCAAACCTAGAAGTTACCTCTTTAGGTCCGAGCCATTCAGCTGATCCTTTGGTACTTGGCAGCATAATAAGAACATTCTTATCTACTAACTGCCACAAATCTCTATCATTTGAAACTACAACAATTTCATTATCATCTTTGTAATTTGCAACGGTTGTGGCTATTATGTCGTCAGCTTCGTACCCGTTTACCATCACTTGTTTTATTCCAAAAGCATCGAGCATTTCTATCACTTTCGGAATTTGCGAGGAAAGATCTTCTTCCATTGGTTTTCTGTGAGCCTTGTATGCAGTAAAATCCTCTAACCTAAATGTGGGCTCAATGCTATCCATAGCTGCCAAAACATATGTCGGTTTAATTTGATCAAGAATATTTATTACCATTGAAGTAACTCCGTAAACTGCGTTTGTTGGTTCTCCGCGTTCATCTCTAAATGAAGTCGGTAGTGCGTGATATGCGCGATGAAGAAAATTAAATGTATCGATTAATAAAAGTTTGTTCATAATTTAACTCTGACCTTTTTTTAATATCCCTACAATGTGCGGACTAAAAAGATGGAAATCAGATTTTGCAAAGATTTTGTACAGAGTGTTGGATAAGTCAAAAGTAAAAGAGTTAAATGAAGTATAACTTGGATCGTAGTTATATTTTATTTCAACCACATCAAAAAGACCTCTGGATAAAGTTTTTATCTGAGAGATAGTATTTGCCCTGTAGTATGTTTTGAAAATATCCTTTTCGTACCTACCAAAAAGTCTTTGGTTTAACCAGCTGTTAACGCCAAAAAAGTTAAGCAGACTTACTCCCCACAAAGGCATAAACTTCTTATTTGGAGTAGCAAAGAAAAATATCCCGCCTGGTTTTAGTACTCGTTTTATTTCTCTAAAAACTTTTTCGGGATTCTGAAGATGCTCTAAAACCCACAAACTTGTTACTGAATCAAAAGTATTTTTTTCAAATGGAAGATTTTCTAAATCACTTACAATAAGCTCATCTAAACAAATGTTTTTTTCAAAACTACGCTCATCTGCGTCCACGCCAACTGCCCAAGAAATGCTACGTCTGTTTTCGTCGATAAGATAATTTCCATTTCCACAACCTGCGTCCAGCACAACCGAGTTGGCAGCTGAGTATATGGCAAACATTCTGGCTAAATAAACCATGGTCTCGTCCCATTCAGGATGAAGGTCCTTATATTTTAATTTATATCCCAGCTGTCTCTTTTCTTTATCGTTTAGTTGGGAATAAATGTTTATATATCCATTTTGGATTATTTTGGACTTTGGGTTTTTTTGTAGAAGACTTTCCTTCACATTAATCCTAAGATTCTAAAATACTTTTGAACTCGTCTTCGTAAAGAGTTTCCTTTTCAAGTAGAAGTCCGGCTATTTTATCTAACTTGTCCTTGTGCTCTTTTAAGACCTCGTATGCCTTGGCGTGACAGTCCTCCATAATTCTTTCAACTTCTTTGTCTATACGTGCTGCCACTTCCTGACTGTACTGGTTAGATTCGCCAATTTCTCTGGCTAACCACAGACTCTGCTCTCTACCATTATATGACACAGGACCTAAAGCGCTCATACCAAACTCGGTTACCATTCTACGAGCCAATTTTGTTGCCTTATCAATGTCATCTGCAGCACCAATTGTTATTTCATTAAACATAAGTTCTTCTGCACTCCTGCCACCTAACATTGTTGAAATCATTGACTGAAGTCTGGTCTTTGTCTCGTTATATCTGTCTCTTTCCGGGGGGAAGCTTGTATGTCCCAAGGAGCCGCCTCTAGCAATAATAGAAACTCTATAAACCGGATCCATGTCAGGTACATAAACCGATACCAAAGCATGCCCTGCCTCGTGATACGCAATAATTTTACGTTCTTCCTCGGTTTGAAGCGTCTTTCTCTCGGAGCCTAAAGTTACTTTTAGGGCCGCTTCCTCTACATCGTGCTGTGAAATAGTATCTTTACCTGCTCTTGCTGCCAGAATTGCGGCTTCGTTAAGCATGTTCTCAAGGTCAGCGCCGCTAAACCCTACGGTCTTTTTAGCAACCCTGTCTATTCGTAGGTCGTCTGCAAAAGGTTTACCTCTCATGTGTATCTTTATAATCGCTTCTCTTTCGTGTAAATCAGGAAGGGGAATCGTAATTTTTCTATCAAATCTACCTGGGCGCACCAGAGCCGGATCTAACATATCGGGTCTGTTTGTGGCGGCTAGCACAATAACATCTGTTCGTGTATCAAAACCGTCCATCTCGATGAGTATTTGATTTAATGTTTGTTCGCGCTCATCGTGACCTCCGCCTATACCCATGCCCCTCTGACGTCCGATGGCATCTACCTCGTCTATGAAAATAAGGCTTGGCTGACCCTCTCTTGCCATTCTAAATAAATCGCGGACACGAGATGAACCTACGCCAACTAACATTTCCATAAACTCACTACCGGCTGCGCTAAAAAACGGAACATTTGCCTCTCCGGCTATAGCTTTTGCCAATAAAGTCTTACCAACACCGGAAGGTCCTACTAACAAAACTCCTTTTGGAATTCTCGCACCAAGTTTTCTGTATTTCTGTGGAAATTTCAAAAAATCTACAATCTCCATCATTTCTCTTTTGGCCTCTTCAATTCCTGCAACGTCCTTAAATGTTATTTTTGACTGACCCTTGGAAAAAATACGAGCTCTAGATCTTCCAAAAGAAAATATCTCACCGCTTGAACTTCTCATCTGTCTATAAATGAAAAATAAGATTAAAAGCGGAAAACCAAACATCAATATGGGTGTCAGAATCTGTTCAATCGACATTCTATGCTCAACTTTGTAATCACCGGCGATCATAGAAACGTTCAAATCATTATTTTTAAGAAGTTCATCAAAACTAATTGAACTTTCTTTATCTGAAACTAATGTCGTGCCGTCTTTTAGTAAAACTTCTACTGTATCGCCGGCAATTGTTACGTCCTGAACTTTTTCATCCCTAATGTAAGTAATTACCTCTCCGATAGAAACCTTCTCAACATTCTTTGAATAATCTGAGATGGTCAGCATTGCAAGGTAAAAAACGAATATCAATAGAATATAGAAGAAAATGTTGTTAAATAACCCGACACGTTTCTTTATTGGAACCATCTTATGTGGAGCATTATTTTTTTTATTTGCCATAAATTAGAATAAATTAAATTAACAATTCGAACTTCGTACTTGTCATCCGCAAAGTATACATTATATACGGAACAGCATCATCTTTTCTCTAACATCCTCAAGAGTTTTTTGAGCCTCAATTCTAGTGAATTTCGTGCCTTCTTTTATAATGTCTATTACTTCATCTCTGTGCTTATCGTAGTAGGCATGTTTTTCCCTGATTGGTGCAATGAATTCTTCCAAAGCGTTTAAAAGTTTCTCTTTGACTTCTACGTCTCCCACCTTGCCTGTCCTATATCTCTCTTTGAGATCTTCAACCTCTTTTGTATTTGGGTTAAATGCATCGTGGTACATAAATACAGGGTTGCCTTCTACTTTGCCCGGATCGGTTGCACGTAGTCTTGAGGGATCTGTATACATGGACATAACTTTCTTTCTTAATGAGTCCTTATCTTCACTTAGATAAATTGTATTTCCCAAGGATTTTGTCATTTTTGAATTTCCATCTGTTCCTACTAATCTTTTGATACGTCCGACTAAGGGTTCTATCTCTTCAAATGTCTTGCCATACGTAGAATTAAATTTACGGACAACTTCATTTGTCATTTCCAGGTGAGGAATCTGATCTTCCCCAACCGGAACTAGATTTGCTTTAACACACAAAATATCTGCAACTTGAAGTATCGGAAAGTTTACAAAACCCAACGAATAATTCTCGCCCATATCCTTAACCTTTAATTCTTCTTTTAAGGTTGGGTTGCGCATTACTCTCGCGTGAGAGGTAATCATGCTAAAAATTATCCCCAGCTCGTAAATTTCAGGCACTCCGGATTCTACAAATATTTTTACATTCCTAGGATCAAGCCCGATAGCCAAGTCGTCTGTAGCAACATCGATTACTGCCTGTGACACAACTTCCGGTTTATCTACGTATTTTGGATAAGCGTATGCGTGCATGTCCGCGATTAGTATAAAGGTCTCGTATTCATGCTGTAATTTGACACGATTTTCTAGGGAGCCTACATAGTGACCAAGATGCAACTTACCTGTGGAATTATCGCCCGTTAAGATTCTTTTTTTAGTAGTCATAGTTTTTGTTTCCGTACGAATTTATATGGTGCCAACGGGTGGACTCGGACCACCGACCTAGCGCTTATGAAACGCCCGCTCTAACCCCTGAGCTACGTTGGCTCGCTGTTCTATTAGAACAGGCATACTATATTATACATCGATAACCGGTACAACTAGGTACTGTGAGGATAAATTATCAAAAGATGGGTAAAAAAGCTAGTTTTAGCTTGGTTTTTTGGATTTTGTTTCATATACTACAGGCGCAGCCAACAGAATCATCAAAAAAAGAGCGTTCAAAAGACCAAAACGGCTACTCGAGATATCGGTATTCAAAAAGACCAACACATTTGCCAGCAAGTAAACCAGCATAAACAACAAATATACTTGGTATATCGGCCCTATCTTTTCGCTAAAGTGAACAAACAAAATATAAATTGGGAGCAATATCAACAAGAAATCAGCGGCTGTAACATGGTACGAAAACATCAAAAGCAGCACTAAGGATACGGAAAATGCTATCTTAATAGGCATTTTGTCCCGGTTTTTTGCTAAAAAGTATAGTGCTAGTACAAACAGTAAAATGAGTGCCATCCCTCTGACATACAAATACATTGGGACGTTGGGTGCAACTAACTCTGACAATACAGGCTGAAGTGAAAAATACGCATTATGTTCAAATAACCTTGTTTCTGCGCCACCGACCAGCCTCATCATACTCATCATACCTACCATAAAATCTCTGCCATACATCAATATATTTGCAACTACCAAACCAGAAGTACCTATTAAACACCCGGTTACATACTCCTTTTTATTACCGCTGGAAACAGCTAGAAGTGGCAAACCAAAAAAATATAAATGAGGCCTAATCATCAGTAAGGATGCGACTAGTCCCGCTGCAAAGTCCCTTTTTGTAAGTATTAATTTAAATACAGAAGCAAGAATTAAAAATATAAACGGCGCCGGGTGGACAAGCATAACTGAGTACTTTAAGGAAAGAGAGCTTAATGACACCAAAATCAATAGAGGTAGGTACTTTGAACCGCGAAATAGGATAAAAAGTCCAAATATAAAAGCAATAACACTGTAAAATCCTGCCAGCACATAGCTTACGTGATACGGTAGATAAGAAAAAGGTAGAAATAGTAAAACCGAAATTGGCAAGTACATGAAGGGCAAAAATTGGCAATCGTAATCTCTTCTCGGCAACTCTCTCTGATACGAGCGTTGAACAGCCTCGGAATATAAATCCTTGATATTACCATCTTTCACTATGTGTGCGGCGGACATGAATGCAAGATAATCAGGGCACTGCTGTTTTATAAAATCAGTAGAATACAATCTATAACCAAAACCGACAGTGTCTATAAGCTGTACAGATGCTATTAATAAAGCAACTAAATAGAAGTAATACTTAAAAAGGGTGTGAAAACTCATTGCATAAACTAGGTTCAATTTGGTTGCGGGGCCCGGATTCGAACCGGGACCTTCAGATTATGAGCCTGACGAGGTGCCATTCCTCCACCCCGCTATATGAATCTACAGAGCAATGCTCGTGTGTCTTCTATCGCGGAATCAACCTAAGATCACATCTCACGGTAACAAAATGTCCTCAAATTGTCAAAAAAACAGCTTGTACCATAGGAGCAGATTTTGAGCTCTGGTATTTGAGGAAACCGACCCATTCCTAGTGTCTTGAGCAGACAAAACCTCTGAGTCATCTTTTTCGGCTATACTGTCGTCAGAGTTCGCACCTTTATCAAATACGACAAAGAGCTTTTCTCCTTCCTTAGCCATATTTAGGTCATTTCTAGCCTTTTCCTCTACATAAGCGTCTGTCTTCTTATATTCTATATCCTTCTGCAGCGCGGCTTTCTCGGCATCCATATCTGCCACCTCACTGCGCAATTCATCCAGTCTTCGGCTGCTTTTAACAATTTCCAGGGTAGTTTTCGTGAAATTGACCGATGCTACAACAAAAAGTATGGCTAGGATTATGTATTTTATAGGCGAATCTTGGGACATTACTTTGATTGTATTTTAATAATTGACATGCTTCAAGGGCGATGCTAAAATGACCTATAGAGTTTGGCGTAATACCAACGCTGTAAACACTGAATAAATTAAAAATTGAACAACAAAATATGATAAAAATTGACTTAGCTCATAAAAAATTTATTGAAGCTTTAGAGAACGAGGGAAAGTCCAGTTCTACACTTATTGCTTACAGTAAAGACATAGAACAGTTGACCAGCCACCTTTCAAAATCTGGTGTGAACCTTGTTACAGAGGTTGAGTTAATTCATTTGGAAGCCTTCATGTCCAAGCTTTCAGAAGACGAGTACACACCAAAGTCCATATCAAGAAAAACAAATGCTACCAAGACATTCTTTAAATTCCTACACAAAGAAGGCCATATTAAAGAAAATATCGCTGAATTATTAAAACACCCTAAAGTTGATATCAAAGCTCCAAGAATTCTATCTAAATTAGAGTACAGAGCTTTAAGAGATGCTGCAAAGGATGATTTAAGAAGCTATGCAATGATAGAAGTGTTATTACAAACAGGTATCACTATCTCAGAACTTGCAGAAATTAAGCTTGAAGACGTTACTCTAGAAGAAGAGTCAGGAACACTATTTGTTCCTAAAAAGAACAACAAAGATGCCAGAACCGTTCCGATGAACAAAGCGGTTGTCGAGGCTATTAAAAAATACATGAGTGAAGACAGACCAAAACTTGAGGGCACTAAACACTTGTTTATTACTAAAACCGGTAAATCTTTATTAATTAGAAACATTAGATCTACTATTAATAGATATTTCAAATTAGCTGGTGTTGAAAAAGCAAAGGTTAACGATTTAAGACACACTTTTGTCGCCCATCACCTATCTAATGGGGTTAGCATAATCCACATCTCCAAGATCGCTGGACATAAGAGAATTTCTACTACCGAAAGATATTTACAATACATTGATAGAAATGTAGAAGAAGAAAAGACTGAACTCGGTATCTTGTAAATTTCCACTCAAAACATCACCAAGAATACGCTAATAGTTGTTGGATTTTAAAAATTATTGACGTCGTTCGATGTATAATTCAGTTATGATAAAAAACATTTTTCCCTACATATTCGTGGCAGCTGTAGTCGGAACTTCAGTATTTTATTATCAGAAACTTAGATACGAAGGTAAACCTTTAGAAAATTTTCCGGCACCCGAAGAAATCGTACAAAAGACAATTGATACTGTTACGGAAGGCAACGGTGTTGAGGATTTTTCTAATAGAGGGTTAACCGAATTCCCTTTAGTTGTGTTGAACAGAACTGACACTGTAGTTCTTAATTTGTCGGACAACAATATTCCTTCTCTGCCTTCAGAAATAGGCAAACTTGTAAATCTTCAGGAATTTTATATTGCCAGAAGCCACCTAAGATCGTTACCCGGTGAAATCAGGTTGTTTACGAAACTTAGAATTCTGGATTTGCATGATAACAACCTATCGGGAATTCCAGCAGAAATCGGCCAACTGCCTGCAATTGAGAAGATAGACCTTTCGGATAATAGGATTACCGATCTTCCAAACGAATTGTTTACATTGGGACACCTTGACGAGCTTAATTTAACAGGCAATCCGATTGACGAAGAAAAAATTACAGAGTTAAAGACGAAATTACCAAATACTGAGGTTATTTTTTAATAAAGCTTGGTTCTCGTCCAGGTTTACTAAATTTTATGGTGGGCGATCCTGGGCTCGAACCAGGAACCACTCGTGTATAAGACGAGGGCTCTGCCAATTGAGCTAATCGCCCCTAAGCAACAGAACGCCGATTAAATTAGCTTGTTGAGATCTACATCATCAAGTTCTTCTCTTTTTGCTTCTCTGGCGTCCTTCCAATCTTCCGACGTAGACACCATTTTATCCTTTTCGAGCATTCTGGCAAGAAGATCTGTGGCTGAGACCATACCTTGCTCAAGCGTGTAGCCCTTTTCGTGGACAAAATACTCCTTACCTTTAATTACCGCGTGCAACTTCACTTCAAACTGATTGTCAGGTAGCGAGTTCATTACAACACGACAAGATCTAAGATCTTCGGGCACGTGTTTCAACTTTGCGTCCAATTTTTGCAGTTTTTCACCTGCCAAGACGTTCATACTGGGAGAAATTTGTATATTATCGGAAGTTATTTGATATTGCATAACTTTATTTTACCATCCCAAGTGATTTGGGAATTTTAGTTTTTCGGTTGTGGAAATAGCTGTTTGCCTGATTTGTCGTATAGAAAGATTGCTTGAGTAGGACAAGATTGAGCAGCTAGAAGTAGTAAATTATCGTCTGCTAATTCGCCTCCGGTTAAAACAATTGCTTTGTTCTCTGCATCTATTTCAAAAACTTTCGGCGCGACTATTACACAAGTGGCTGCGCCTATGCATAAATCACGATCGACGATAACTTTGTGAATTTTTTTATCCACTTGAATTACTCTTTGAAATTAACAGCTTCGTTTACTCTTTCGACCATCTCATCAATTTCTTCATCTGTCATGTGATGAATTTTTGCTCCCATTTCAACTGTGTCATAGGAATTTGCAATACATCCTACACAATGAAGGCCATAATCTGTAAAAACTTCGGCAGCTTCAGGATACTTAAAAACAATTTCACCAAGATTCATGTCTTTGGTGATTTTTATAACTTCTTCTTTTTTATTTGTTGGTTGATTCATATTTTTTTATGGCGGATTGTACTGCCGACAGAATTAATGTCGCGCATTTTACGCGGCTGGTCGACAGGTTCAAACCGACTAAATCTAATACTTTACGTCGATCGTATGTTTTAAGTTCGTCTAGTGTCTTGCCTTTTATTTCATCGGTTACAAGCGCAGAAGAGATAATACTTACTGCGCACGCGCTCCCGTCAAATCGCGCATCTTCGATAATTCCATCTTTAATAGACAATTGAAGATTGATTTCGTCTCCGCACATGGGATTTCTCTCAAGTACGGCAACACTCGGATCGTCTAGCTTTCCCCTGTTTTGAGGATTTTTGTAAACGTCCATTAATTCTTCTTTGTATATTCCGCTATCCATAATTTATCCTAAGATTTCAATAGACTTTCTAATACCTTCAATCAATTTATCTACTTCAACTTTTGTATTGTACACATAAAAACTTGCTCTAACAGAGGCAGGAATATCAAGTTTCTTATGTAATGGCATAGCGCAGTGATGGCCTGATCTAACAGCAACACCGATTGAGTTTAGTACCGAAGCTACATCGTGGGCGTGTATACCGTCTAAATAAAATGAAATCAAACCGTGTCTGCTGGAAACATCCGCAGGACCTACAAATTTAACTCTATCTATTTCTTTAAGTTTTTGGACAGCGTAAGTAAGTAGTTCTTTCTCGTGAGAAGAAACGTTATCCATCCCGATTTCTGATAAATAATCAATTGCTGCTGCAAGTCCTACCGCTCCCGCAACATTAGGCGTACCTGCTTCAAACTTTTCGGGTGAAATAGCCCAAGTTGAACTTTTCATCTCTACTAAATCAATCATCCCACCACCATATTTATAAGGATCGAGGGATTCCAGAATTTCTCGACTTACCCACAAAACACCTATACCCATAGGACCTAACATCTTGTGGCCGGAAAACGCATAAAAATCACAACCTAGATTTTGAACATTTAATGACATATGCGGAACAGCCTGTGCACCGTCTACAACAACGATTCCACCGTTTTGTTTGACTAATTTAGAAATTTCCTTAACGGGAAGTGTAATTCCAAGAACATTAGAGCAATGAAAGAATGCCGCGAGTTTAACTTTTGGAGTAATTTTCGACTTAAAGTCTTCAAGGGTAATGTCTCCGTCTTTTCCAAGCTCGACATATTCAATCTCGGCACCAGTTTCCTCAGCTACTATTTGCCAGGGAACTAAGTTACTGTGATGTTCGGCTTCGGTCATTAAAATCACATCGCCTTTTTTAAGGTTTTTTCGCGCCCATGTTTGAGCAACAAAATTCAAACTATCAGTAGTTCCGCTTGTAAATATAATCTCAGATTCGTGTCCGGCGTTTATAAACGTAGCAACTCTCTTACGAGCGTTTTCGTACATCTCCGAGGCTTCTTCACTCAAAGTGTGCAGTCCCCTGTGAACATTTGCATTGTAATTAAAGTAAAAGTCTTCGATTGCCTTAACAACCCTTGCAGGTTTCTGCGAAGTTGCTGCATTATCCAAATACACCAAATCGTGATTATTTACTTTTTTTCTTAGGATTGGAAAATCTTCCCTTATTTTGTTAACTTCCATATTTAGGATTCTACCATCTCGGTGACGGAAATGTCTGCCGTCACGGCACTCGCAACAAGTTGTCTAACTGCCGGATCAGCGATTGTGTCGAGAATTTTATTAAAAAAACCCGCAATTATAAGGTCTGAAGCCTCTTTTTCTGTCAGGCCGCGTGTTTGTAAGTAGTAAAGTTCGTTTTTGTCGATTTTACCTGTCGAGGCACCGTGAGACGCTTTTACATCATCCGCATCAATCTCCAAAATAGGTTCAGAATTATTCTTTGTCCCGTTGCCAATTACCAAAGCCCTGTCGCTTAAAAACGAAGAAGTTTGCTGTGCAGTTTTCTTGATAATAATTTTACCTGTGTAGTATGACTCTGAGCCGGTATCCAGAACTCCTCTAACAATCGTATTACAGGACGTATGAGGTACTATATGTGTTGCAACAGTTGTTAAACGCAATTTTCCGTTTTGGGGGAGCACGTACATACACACTATTTCAGCTGAAACGCCTTCTTTATTGAAAATTAATTCTAAACTATATGATTTCTCATCAAGGTAATTGGCGGGAAGCACAACAAACTGCGTGTCTTCTGAGACTTCGATTATTGTCTTTTCCTCAGGATGAACAATCTGGGATTTCATATTAACCAACGCTCCCTTCCATCTCCAACTCGATTAATCTGTTTAACTCAAGTGAATATTCCATAGGCAATTCTTTTACAATCGGCTCAATAAAACCCGATACTATTAAGCTCATTGCCTCAGCTTCAGTTAAACCCCTGCTCATTAAGTAGAACAATTTCTCTTCACCGACCTTGCTTACAGTAGCTTCATGCTCAATCTGAGCTGAACTGTTATTAATTTTCATAACGGGAAATGTATCTGAGGCGGATGCTGAATCCAAAATTAAGGCGTCGCATTCCACGCGGCTTTTAGCGTTCTCGGCAAGTGGCGAAACACTAACCATGCCTCTATAACTTGTTCTTCCGCCGTAAGCACTTATCGATTTTGAAATAATCGATGAAGAAGTGTTTGAAGCCAAATGAAACATCTTTGCACCTGCATCTTGGTGCATTCCCATGCCGGCGTATGCGATAGATAAAACCTCGCCGTGGGCGTTTTCGCCAACAAGATAACAAGAAGGGTACTTCATAGTTACTTTGGAACCCAAGTTACCGTCTACCCATTCCATAACTGCATCTTTGTCTACACGAGCACGTTTAGTAACCAAGTTGTAAACGTCATTTGACCAGTTTTGGATGGTGGTGTATCTAAATCTCGCGCCCGGTTTCACTATTACTTCTACAACCGCAGAATGAAGTGAATCTCTTGAATAAACAGGGGCGGTACAGCCTTCAACATAATGGGCAAAGCTGCCTTCATCAGCAATGATCAAAGTTCTTTCAAACTGACCCATGCTGGCGGCATTAATTCTAAAATACGCCTGCAGTGGACGCTTAACATGAACGCCTTTTGGTATATACACAAATGAACCGCCTGACCACACTGCACTATTTAATGCGGCGAACTTGTTGTCGGTTGGAGGTATAACTTTTCCAAAGTACTCTTCGAAAAACTGAGGATAGCGTTTTAACGCTTCATCTGTAGATAAGAAAATGACGCCTTCTTCTTCCAGCTCACCTCTCAAAGACGAGTAGGCCACTTCGGAGTCGTACTGGGCCTTCACACCGGCCAAATAGTCTCGTTCAGCTTGAGGTATCCCCAATCTATCGAAAGTTTGCTTGATTTCAGTCGGGACATCATCCCAACTGCGCTTTTCATGATCGGTAGATTTCAAATAATAAACGATTTTGTCAAAATCTATGCCGCTTAAATCGGCTCCCCAATTAGGCATCTCTTTACTCAAAAAGGTCGTGTAAGCTTTTAGTCTAAAATCAAGCATCCATTGAGGTTCATCTTTTGTTTTTGAAATATCACGAATTACTTCCTCGTTTAAGCCTACTTTAGTCTGAAATAGAGTTTTCTCAGGCATATTAAAGCCATACTTTGTTTTGTAGTTCGCGCGGATATCACCTACATTAGTTTTGAGTTTTTTTGTTTCTTTTGGTTTTTCCGACATAGTTTTGAAATTACTCTAAGTGTGCGTAACCTTTCGCTTCAAGTTCATGAGCAAGGTCCTCGCCGCCGGTTTTAATAATTAGTCCATCCTGCATAATGTGGACTTTATCTGGTTTAATGTAGTTAAGAATGCGGCTGTAGTGCGTAATGATAAGAATCGAAGACTTGCAGGTTTTTCTCAAATACTCGACTGCGTTGGCCACAATCTTTACGGCATCGATATCAAGTCCGCTGTCTACTTCGTCCAAAATTACCATTTTTGGTTCTAATACCAACATCTGAAGCATCTCCATTCGTTTCTTTTCGCCGCCTGAGAAGCCTTCATTTAAATATCTGCTTAGAAAGTCTTCTTTTATGTGCAAAACTTCCATCTTTTCTTTTAGCAACTCACGAAACTTTACAGGCGAAAGAGAGGTGGAGTGACTTTTGTTGTAGATTAACCTCAAATAACTGGCGATGTTTACACCTGAAACTTCACTGGGGTACTGAAAGGACAAAAAAATACCTTCTTTGGCCCTGTCTGTAGGCTCAAGTTCCAATATTGATTTACCATCTAAGGTTATTTTACCCTCTGTGACAATAAAAGAAGGGTTACCCATTATTGATTGGGCCAAAGTACTTTTACCGGAACCGTTTTTGCCCATCAGAGCGTGCACTTTATCGTTAGGGACCTCAAGGCTAACACCCTTAAGTATCTCCTTGTCATCAACTGATGAATGTAAATTGTGTACAGAAAACATAATTAGTTATGAAACTTAAGCTGGTTCAAGACACAGTCTTCAGTAGAGGAAGGACATTGTCCGCTGAGGCTATAGTAAACTTCCTTACCTAATTTTTGAGATACCAAAATACCCGCATCTCTCATTTCTTTTAGGTGATAGGAGATTGTAGGCTGTGTAAGCTTAAAAGCGCCAACAATAGTAGAAACGTTGTTCTTGCCGTTCTCCTTTAAAAACCTGTAGATCTCCATTCTAGATGGAACTCCTAGGCATGCGAAGCAGCCGGAACACGTAGTTTTTGCGTTAACATAATTTTGACTCACGCATAGATAATAGTCTATATCTGTATGCGGTGTCAAATGGATTTGGAAATGTTAGAATAGTGCAATGAACAGAGTAAAAGCCTTCTTTTATGTGTATAAAAAAAGTTTATCCTCTATAGGATACTACAAAGAGGTCGTGGTTAACAAGTTTTCCTTTTCATTAAAGTATTTCTTATCATTGGCAATCCTCTCTGCTCTTATCGTGACTGTCACAGTTTCTATAAAAACCTATCCTCAAATTACTAAAACTATAGATGAAATGATGTCAAAAGTTAAAGAAATATACCCACAAGAACTAGTGATATCAACAAAAGGCAATGAATGGTCCATAAATGTACCTGAACCGCTTGTTATACCCTTCCCGGATGTGGATGCCCTTGAAAATATCCCTGCAGACGCAACTCAACCTGAAACACAGAGTATTCCTGAAAATTTAATAGTCTTAAACCACGCCGGAACAGTTGAAGATTTTGAAAACATGAAAACGCTAATTTTGGTTAACGAAAAAAATATACTGATAAAAGAGGCCAACAATTACAGCGTATACCCCATTGAAAACCTACCTGAAGCGCAAATAGACAAGGCTAAATTTGTAGGAATGGTAGATGGATTAAAAGAATTCACTAAGTTTCTGCCGTACATAATCTCGGTTCTAGTATTTGTTGGAATCGTTTTCTACTATCTGATTTTTAGACTGATTTACCTCTTTATTGCTGGATTTATGACCTGGCTTATCACATTTGCTTTCGGGTCCAAACTAACCTACGTCCAGAACCTTCAAGTTTGTCTGCACGCACTCACACTACCAATAACTATTGAGGTTATAGCTACAACACTGGGCTTTAACATTACTATTCCCTTCTGGTTTGCACTCACAAACATGATTTTTGCCATCTTTGCCATATATACAATGTCCAAAAACACTGACACTACGGCCCTAACACCTCCAACCCAAGCTGAAGAATTACAAGAAACACAGTAAACATGATTGAATTGGGAACTTCCGGATTAAATGTAATCGCGGATTTGATCTGTATTGATGAGCAAACCCCTGTGTGTTAGTATTTTGCACGTAGCTTATATTCCCCTGTAGCTCAGCGGTAGAGCGGGCGCCTGTTAAGCGCTAGGTCGCTGGTCCGAATCCAGCCGGGGGAGCCATAAAAATGTGCATCAGCCGCAGGTTGGTGGACATTTTTTTGGTACCTCTTGATGGTTGGACTTTGCGAAGCAGGGTCCGCAATTGCAAGGCAATTCATGAGCTTTAGCGAATTATCCAGCCGGGGGAGCCAATTAGCCCTTATACGAACTAAATCTCTTGTAACTAAAGTCTCAAACTCTGGTACGAACTCAAAGTTCGTTATAATACGTTCTTTTTCTAGGAATGCTTTTGATATAAAGAAGCGGAGGAATTGCTTTTTCTGAAGCGTGTTCATAGCGTCACACAAGTCTCCAATGTGACGTAATCCATTAATAATTTTCTCAATTTCCGAGTCCTTTAAATTTGTTGAGGGCTTGTCTAGAGCCTTAATCTGCTCCTCTACCTGTTTCAGCCCTTCTTTAAGAGGTTGATAGCGAGATTTAATTCGTGAGAAGTCTACTAGTTCATCACCACCGAACATTTTATCCTCAAGCACTTTCATCTTTTTATCAAGGATATCTCGGCGTTGCCTCAACGTTTTCAATTAATCGGGAACATAACTGCAATAAACTCGCTGTGTCAACTTCTCGCAATACGTAAAACTGAACAAATGTTATTAAGCAAACAAAATAAAAAAGTGCTATAAGTAAAATGTGATTGGAAATGTAAATGGATATACAGTTAAAGAAGAATGGTTCATTGACAAAGGAACTTTTGGGGCTGTTTATAAAGCTTTTAAGGACGACGTTTTTTATGCTATTAAAGTTTTCCAAAGCGATTATGTGATTAGTGACTATGGAAAAGACAGGGTTCTAAGAGAAATTAAGGCACTTCAAAAAATAGACCATCCAAATGTTGTAAAAATCCATGATTTCGGCATTTTTACAGAACATGGATTTGAATACTACTACTTGATAATGGACTTTGTAGACGGAAGTACTCTAGGTGAACTCGTCGGGCAACTTCGTGAAACTGAGTCTATGAGAATAATTAAATCCGTACTTGAAACATTAGAAAAAGTACACGAAGTAGCTATACACAGAGATTTAAAACCACAAAATATCAAAATAAAGAAGGACGGCACGCCGATAATCCTAGACTTTGGTTTAGCTAAATTAATTGATTACTCTTCAATCACGCAAACTGGTGAAAGACTTGGGTCATACGCGTATATGTCACCAGAGCAAGTTACAGACAGCAAAAACGTTGACGCCAGGTCAGATTTTTACTCAATTGGAGTTATTTTTTACGAGCTAGTAACAGGAACGAGCCCGTATGACGCAGTAAATCTTCCAGCACTGATTGAACAGATTAAAAACAGATACCCGACACCACCCTCCGAGCTAAACCCTGAAATAAGTTATAAAACTGAAACTTTGATTTTAAAACTCTTGGAAAAAGAACCTTACAAGAGATATCAGAGTATTAAGGAAATAATAAGTGTGATAAATACCGATATAAAGCCTAGGAGAGGACTATTAGATATTGAGAGTACCTACTTCGTTAGATTATTACATAACGAGAAAACAGTTATTTTGGAGGCTATTGACAAGGGGCTTGCTAGTAACCTAATTTTCCCGGCGCATTTCTTTGCAAAGCAGCATCCTACAGTAAAAGAATTGTCGGAACGTAAGATTAGATTAATTACCGACCCATCAACGAATAGAATGAACTACACAGCGTTCACAAAGACACTGAGTGTAAGACAACTCCCCTATGCACCAGAAGATAAAGTTACACCCTATCAGAAGAAAGACTTCCAGTCTATTGAACAAATCAAAACATTTGTAAGAAACGTATTGAAATATCAAATTGAAAACAGCAATACTGAGTTAGTAGCACCATTCTTTTACGCAAAGGACGCTGATGACGAGTGGTTTAGCATTAATTTGCGTTTATTAAGGGAATCGCTAAATATTAGAGATGAGCTATACCCTGATGTACCTCTCTGGGCTTCTATTTGTATGAGTATTGAAAAATGGTACGCAGAAGACACAAGAAAATACATCTTGAATAATTATGTACGATGGGCACCAGATGGGTTTTTAATTTATCCAGATAAAATTGATAACAATACCAGCATCTCCCAACTCTACCACTACACAAAGCTTTTACTGGAATTACAAAAGTATGCTGATAGACCAGTCGTGGCATGTAGGTCAAACACTTTTGGACTTATCTTACTTGCCGCAGGTATTAAAGGTATAGGGTCGGGAATGTCTGCCTTAGACTCCTTTAGCGAAGACCTACTAACCTCAGACGAGGAGGACTACTCGGTTGGTACAAGATATTACTACCCTGAGCTTATGACTATGATATGGCTAGAAAAAAACTTACCTACAAGACTAATTGATATATACAAATCTTCTTTAGGGGAGGAATTAAAGTGCAACTGCCCTTATTGCAAACCTCTATATGATAAAGGGGAGCTGCCACGATCTAATGTGAAGTTGCATTTCCTATATAGAAAATTCCAAGAGTTGGAACAAATTCGTAACCTAACCGAAAAAGAACAACGACTAGAATATCTAGAAAATAGAACAAAAAAAGCATTGGGATATCTAAAGGAATTGAGAGATAAAGAGATTAAAGTGGTCAGTTCATACGCCCATCTCAATACGTGGCTAGAATTGATTGATAAACTAAAAAACCTTAGCATTTAACTTACTTAAGATAAGCTCTTTGGCAAAGCTGTTATAACGAAAGTCCAGCAAATTATTGGGTTGTTGGGGATACAAAATCTTGTCTATTTCACCTTTATAAACATCATAAATTATTAACCCTATATTACTTTCAACGAACTGGTTAATAGGAATATTTTCGGAAAAATCTTTTGATAGAGCAACATAGCATTCATCAGCAAAATATTTATATCTACGAGCTTGTATTAAACCATTTTTGTAATCACTTAACTTCGCCTCAACTGCAATAATTTTCTTGATGGGGTTAGAGGAGTCGTCGTCCGTACGTGTAAACACATTTTTTGCTCTTTCAGCAATATAACCATAGTTCAACAATAAACGGATTAGCGAGTTGACTTTCGTTTGGCTTAAGTAATCAAACTCTACGTACAACTCTTCTCTAGTCTTATCCTCCAAACCTTTGAAAGACAGGTATGCTAACAAAGCATAATAATTATCAAGGGGATTTCTAGATAATAAGTTATCACCCGTTAGAAAATTATAGGGAAATACAATGTCGGCAATACCGTAACCAGCTGTAAATTCTTTAATAGCAGTATCTGTATTGAAAACAGCTTTTAAGGGGTTTATCACACTATTTACTAAATTAGACTCTGTCACTTTTGTAAGGGCGGGCATTACATATAGCTTAACATAGTAATTCTGAATGGAGTAGTTGCGCTATACTTCTATAGTGTACAAAATAAAAATCGTAAGCAAATTTAGTAAAATCTGGAAATGCATAAACGAACCAATTATTATACTTGCGTGCACTCTTATTCTAGGTAATTTTTTTCTCCCAAAGATATTGACTAAAGCTCAAGTCGACTATCAGGAACAGATACGACAGAACAATTCCAAACAAGAATACTCAACAATACTCCTGCAGTTATCGTGGAAAAAACTTTTTTTAGCTAAGAATTATTACTGGAATTATAAAGAACTTAAAGATTTTGATAATAGAAAATCAGATTTGTGGGAAGAATATTACGATAGTGTGAAGGAATGGAATTTTAAACTTGTTGGCAACTTTTTCGCTCTAGAAAAATATTATGGCAAAGATGTTAAAAATTATTTTGAAAATGAAATTATGTACAATCAAAACAAACTCCACGAAGAATTACTAAAAATTAGAAAAGGAGAAGAACCGGATACAAAAGAGGTTGAAAGATTACTGGACATACTTGATAACAGAATGTACATATTAGCAGAAAAGCTCTTTTACTAGATTGAACTCATATCACAAACAAACCTATTTCAACAGCTAACCAATAAATTTCATATAAAAGCTCACTGTGTATTCTGACCCTCTTTTCGTGTGCTTCCCTCCAGCTACACTTCTTATACATTTTGGTGGTGAGTTGGAAATAGTACCATGAGGAGTATGTGGTAGGTTCTTAATAGAATTTCAACTAACCAATACAGGCAACAAGGTTCGTATAAATACAACAATGGGGAGCCAATAAACAAAACGACTACAGTTGAGGAAACACTTCCCGATATTTTTTAAGCTTCTCTTCTTTTGAAATCAAAACGTAACGAGGTGAAGGCGAAGGTAGCGTAATTAGTTCAATGTTTGGAAACCTCGTAATTAAATCGTTAAACGCTTTTTTATAATGTTTTTCCGTAAATTTGCTTGTAAATAAAATCTTTTCAATGGGAAAGTCGTGTAATATCCGTCCAATACCATCTAAATTATATTCAAAATTAATAAGTTTGGCGTCTAAACTGCTGTTATTTATCCTTTCACAGCTTAAAATAATATCGCCAATAGCAATACCTAATCTGGTAAACAGTGCTTTTTGAGAAGAAATATTCTTTAGTTCTAACTTATAGATAGCCTCCAGAATCCTCCAAAATTGATTCTTGCCTTTTGAGTAGTACCATTCGTGTGTAATTCCCTCAGCTCCATCGGTAGCTGGAAAACTTCCTAAAATAAGGATTGTAGCATTTGCAGGTGAAAAAATTTCAAAAGGATCTATTTCGCGCATATAAAGGTATATTAGCAAAAACAAAAACTCTTTCTAACCTCCAAAGCGGCGGGGAGTCAGGATATAAAACTACTCTATTACAGTCCCCTGATGGTAAACAACTTGCCAACCATCCCTTGCTCTTTTCCAAATAGTCGACCTACGAGTATCTCGATCTTCCTGAGTTAAACGATAAGTTAATAAGTAAGTATCATCTGCTAATTGCCTGCATGCGAAATCACTAGCGGACCATTTGCTTGTATCCGGTTCGGTGCCATTTCTAAAACGATCCAAAACTGTAGTAAAAATTAATTTTTTATCATAAACCTTTCCTGAGGCTCCAACTTCCCAATAATCGGGTACACAATATTTTTCAAGTTTTTCCTCGGTATCACATAGCTCCTCCTGATGAAAGATAGGTTCTTGTTTCTTCAGCTCTTCTAAAACTTTGAGTTCATTTTTAGTCATAATTAATTTTAGCACTTGGATATTAATCGCAGACTATAAGTTTTAGAAAACAACACATTATGATAAAATGGCGGCATCCAGTTCAAAAGTCATTTCATACAATAAAACCAAAATAGGAGGTTGCTGTGAAAAAGGTCGTAGTATTAGTTTCAGGCTACTGTCCGCCAACCGTAGTGGACGAAACTCTTGCACGCGCAAGAGTTGTTGAAGCCTTCGACGCCATAGCCAAAGCACACCCGGAAGCACAGATTGAAGTTGTTTCTGGTCTGACCAATGTCGGTGTGATGGTTCACGCTTATGAAGAAGGTCAGAAGCGGGACTGGCGCCTGGCCGGCTACGCATGTCAGAAAGCAGCAGGGTACGATAAGTTCCCTGTCGCTGAAGAGCACATTGTAGGCGCAAATTGGGGAGACGAAAGCAATGATTTCGTAAACCACGCAATCAACTCAGGGTTTCCGTTTTACATGGTAAACGTAGCAGGCGGCAAGCAAGCCGAACGGGAAACCGAGATAGTGCGTCAGGCCGGCGGGATCATTTATAACTTCATTTCTCTAAGAAAGTAATGGCGTGACGCAGCCATTCATAAACATGGGTGATATGCGCATTGTGACCCGCACCTCTTATCATAACCAAGTGAGAACCCCTTATACCGCGATTAAGAATCCTTGCATCCCTAACCCGAGTTACCTCATCTTTATCTCCCCAAATTACGAGTGTCTCCGCCCGAATATTTGGGAGATACTGCTCCAGATTTAACGTAACGACCTTTTTTAATATTTCTCGCATTACAGGTGAGGCGTTGCTGTAATCCGGTGAGGCAGTAAAACGCCAGATAAATTTACGTAATGGCCTACTAATCTTATTCACGCCTTGTATACCATCTACCATCTTGAACAATTTTGAAAGTGTATTCACAAGTAGCAGTTTTGGTGTGCGTCTATTTTCAACACCGGCTGAATCAGTAAGAATCAATTTATCCACTAGTTCAGGGTGTGTTGCTGCAATATATATCGACACGCGTCCGCCAAATGAATGGCCCACAAATGTGAATGGTGGCTTTACCTGAAGTTGTTCGAGCTTACTCAATACGTAATCCGCATATTCAGGAACGCCCCAAGGTTCCGGTGGCTGAGGCAAGTCAAATCCTGGAAACAAAACACTCAAACAGCGGTAACCGCTCAATTCAAGTTTTTGCTTAATGACATGCCATGAGTGTGCCTTACTGCCCCATCCGTGCAACAAGACCAAAGTTGCGATTTTCTGCTTATTCATAGTTGTGTACTAGCTTCTTAACAAGTTGGAATACCTGTATTCAAGGTTACGTTATTTACAACATAGCATACATCTTGTTGCTGGGCACCTGGGACTACATTTTAACACCTACTATAGGTTGACGAAAATGCCTTCTAGTAATAAAATAGTGCCATCCCCTAATCAAAACAAACAAAGGGAAAAATCAATCAAAGGTAGCTAAAAGAGCTATCTTCCGTGGTATTACCTAAAGGAGGTAAAATGAACACCACTTTTGAAAGTCTTGCTGATGGAGAAGTCAAAGAGCTGGAGAACTTGAGAGAAGGTTCCATTGTAACGCGTGTGCGTCTGGCCATTCACTGGGCAACGCAATTAGCACACTACGTGGAAACATCCTCAGAGCTGCAGACAAATCCCAAGAAATTCTCATTTCCAAGCGTCGTTGGCTGGATTGAGAAGGACCACAAAGCATTTGGCGCCGGTGTGGATGTGTACGATTCGTACGAGTCTACATTCTTCACCATTCGCTTCAACGGCGGGATTGTTGTCCGCATGCGCATGCTGGCAAATGAGGGTAACGGACGCCTACACTGGAAAATTGATGGCTGTAGCGTTGAGTATCCTCAGAATTTCTGGACAAGGTCAAGCGAGGTGACCTCAAAAAAGGTTCTACGGCTGGGTCCGGACGATGTTCAAAAGATCTTGGATAGTTACAAGGAAGATCTGCTTGACCGGATCACCATAGGTGAGTTTGGTGTGGATCACGATGCGGCAGTAGCTGTGCACTCCGGAGAAATTCAAGTGGCAGTCTATGTGTATCCCTTTGATGATCCAGAAAACTCTCATTGGTGCCACGTCGTTGTCTCAAAAGAGCTGGAGCCCTTTGTTGAAAATAAGCATGGACTAGTTCGGCTTAATGAAAACACAGAAGGTCTAGCTACATACTTCGTGGACGGCGCAGATTTCAACGACATCGTCAGGATGTTTACAGATGACTATATCGTCACTGTAACACAGATTTTCGCTGAATAAGGATATTGATTAAACTCGCAGTTAGAAGTTAGAATCCCGTACTAGAACCGTCGGAAAACCATAACAATGGCAATCTGACGGTTCTTTTTTTGTCTATAACACTGAACACAATTCCAAAACTGGTGCCGTAGTATAATAATCAAATGAAAAATCAAAAAGGGGCGATAAATAAAATCGAGATGAATAAAAAACTACCTGCAAGTAATATTACACTTGCGGAACTGTCATCTGAGCAGGCAAAAGAATTAGTCGGGGTACTGAAGACTCGTTTTGAAACAAACATGAATCGTCATAAAGATATTGAATGGGCAGAGATCCAAACAAGATTAGAGGCTGATTCAAAAAAACTCAGGTCACTTTACGAAATGGAAAAAACTGGCGGTGAACCGGATGTAGTTGGTCAAGATAAAAAAACAGGTGAATATATTTTCTTTGATTGTTCGGCGGAAAGCCCTAAAGATCGCAGAAGTATTTGCTATGATCGCGAAGCACTGGACGCAAGAAAAGTAGCTAAGCCGATGGATAGCGCGATGGATATGGCAGATGCCATGGGGATTGAGCTTTTGACCGAAGAGCAGTATAGGCAACTTCAGGAACTTGGAAACTTTGACACAAAAACTTCGAGTTGGATAAAAACACCTGCCGAAATCAGAAAATTAGGCGGCGCTCTTTATTGCGATCGTAGGTACAACCATGTCTTTGTATATCACAACGGCGCGGATTCTTATTATGCTTCTAGGGGTTTTCGCGGCGTACTGAGAGTGTAAATTCAGATGATTGTGTGATCGCCACCCTTATATGAAACCAACAACTCATGAAACTCAAGAATTAATACTTCAAATGAGAGATATTGATCAAAAACTAAGATCTGAAAGTCCGATTGATTGGGACAAGTTAACAAAGATCGATGCAGAAAACACAACTAAAATTAAGGGGCTAATTGCAAAATACAGTCTTATCGATGTTGAAAGATTTGGAAAAGAGGTTTCACAAGCTGCATGGTTAATAGTACAACACGCACCAAGAACAGAGGTTGACTTTATGAAATCATATTTGGATATAATGAGGAAAAATACTTCTAAAGTAATCATGAGAAACTTAGCGTATCTGGAAGATCGGGTAAACATGTACACAGATTTACCTCAAGTTTACGGAACTCAGGTTATCTCAAAAGATGGAAAAATGGAGTTTTACAAAATCGAAGATGTCAGCAAGGTAGATGAATGCCGCAATGAGGTTGGGCTAAATCCACTTAAAGAATACGCAGAGAAGTTTACTCCGCCAATTGATCTCCCTAAAGATTATAGATAACTACTTTTTTGAACTTTCGTATCCTCCCTCAATCTCAGACTTAACAAAATACGTTAAATAAGGTAGAAGCTCCACATCGCGTCTATTAACCATGTATTTTTCTAATCCCACACACATGGCTTTTATACATCTGGCACGAAACTCTTCCGAATCGTCGCCATAGAATTTACACATATCAAATACCAATTTATCTAGTTTATGTAAAGCCGTTTCTATTTCTGTCATGTTTATATCTTACTCCTGATAATTTCCTAGTGAGGTTAGGGCAAAGTTAAGTATTTTCATTTTAACGTTACCTCGTCTCCATGTCTGAATTGTAAAAAACGGAATAGTTCTATTTACAATAATCGCTATTAGTTCCGCTCTGATAATCCGAAGATGGAAGAGCTAGAACTTTTTCCCTATCTTCAGAAGAAATCCACTCGAACCAACAAACACCGTACTGGTAAATATCGGACTGGTGACTTGCAGCCCAAGTCGGATCTTGTGAGGCCTCGTTTTTCTGTCTGTAGTCATATACTCCCCAATCTAAAAAAGTGTTTGTTCCGTTTTTGCTTGTACCATCTTTCGTCATTCCAACCGCAGTAGCAATCACTTCGCCCTGTTTAACTTCAATAGCTGGGTGAACTTCTGTGGTTCTTGAGTCCATTCCAATTGGCAGAGGAAATTTTTCGGCAATTGCCTGAAATTTAGGAGAAAGTGTTAAAAGATGGCCAAGTCGATAACGAATTCCGCACGGATGCTCAAAATCAAAAGTGTACTGAATATCCCCTGTATAAACCGGATATCTTGCGCCGGCAACTACTTTGGCGTCAATTGGAGCAGTTACTAAAATATCGCTGGGAAGTGAATTTTCAAATCTGAAACCGCCGTGGGCTTTGAAATCTCCTCCACGGATCTGACCGGGGTAAAGAATTGAGGTTGCTTTTGTAATATCTATCGGTAATGGAAAAATAAATGGATCTGGGCATGAGGCTTTTTCGTTCTTATTTTCTATTTCTATTGGAAAAATCTCACTAACATCGTTAACAACGGCCGGTACGCGATCACCGGATGATTTTAGAACAAAAGCGCCTGCAATAAGAAATACTCCGACAACGATTAAAACCGGAATAATTGCAATTCCCTTTTGCTTGTTTGTCACCATTTTATTTTAGCACGGTCTACATTTGTACCTGTATTGAAACAGGGTAATGTTGATTAGTGGTAACAATTGAAAAGTCGTAAATCAAGTCAACGTCGGCTTTCCGCCAATTTTGTAGAAATACAGCTATTCTCAGTAACCCTATAGTTTTGACCTGATGGCAACCGTCAGCTATAATGTGCTACAACAAACTCAAACAGATAAAACAAATAGAAAGAGAGGAATTAGATGGAAATGCCACTTAGTATTCAAGGCTTGCTTGTAACTTGGGACCCACAAATGGGTGACCCGACGATCAAATCGCCGGATGAGACGGTAACGGTGTTGATCTGGCAACATGCCCGGATAATAATCGTCAACGGCGAGGTAATTACTCAGACATTGTCGGGTACCGGATTCTTTATAATCACCGACGCAGAAGGCACTGTTGTTGTCGAGCAAAGGTCTTCCGGTCAAGGTAACTCCAGCCAAACAGTACAGGCAACAAACGGCAGTACAATCACGGGTGTAAAACAAACACGCAACTGATTTTATGCTGAGTTTTATCCCACCAAAAAAAGGAGAGTGAAATGGACCATTTGAGTAGATTATTCGCTTGGCACAGCTTTGCCAATGACCTGTGCACCTTTATGGGTTGGCATGCCTACGTCGCAGTAAGTGCAATGCTGATTAAAAAACATGCTGCGCTGACATACGGAGCGTGGGCAGGTACGCCGCCAGAGGATATTGAATCCCGAGCACCTCACGTTGCGTACGGTAAGCTTGGAGAAATGATTCTTCTAGATGGCGCGCGAGGTAACCACGGAAAACTTATCATGACCCCGATCGAGGGAAATGAGTTGAGTTACGGATGGATGGGTGCTTGCGCCGTAAACGGAATCGCGGTGGCAGTTAGCAAGTGGACACAAGAAGCAGATAAACTGCTGGCACTGCTCACCCTATACAATGCTGCCAAACGACCGCTTACCCTGCACCATGTAGGCCGACGCTTCGCCTCACAGGGTGCCTACGACGCCGCGAATATCCTGCAAGGCGTTGGGATGAAGAGACCGAAGGCAGACCACGAGAGAATGTACTTCCCAAGGGGAGGACGTTACCTGGAGCATCAGTACTTCCCGAACGGGCTTCGTGTGAAATCCCAACATTGGGATGTACAAACACCGGATCCTGACGATTTTCTGAAGTTCGTCGCTGGCGCTTATAACCTACAGCCCGAGCTTTGGGAAGAAGAAGACCCGAATGATCCTCGAGGAGTCGTTTGGATAGACACGGGAGACGAGGGTCCGTTGGGCGTAATGGCACGAGAATCTTGGTGGTCAGTTGAAAGAGACTAGTTGATTTTTCTGCCTGAAAGGCGTCTGTTGTCTGCATTTGCAACAATAGGCGCCTTTTGTGTTTAAAAGACGTGCTATAAGCGAAAACTGAGTATACAATTGAGTTTAAATTATCACTTGAATTGAAAACAACATGTTTGAAAACTTTAGATTAATACAAAAGGCACTAATTGAAAAAGATGGTAAATTTTTGGCAATCAAACGTTCTGACTACACAAGCTACTGCCCTCACACATGGGAGTTACCCGGAGGACAAGTAGAGTTTGGTGAGGATCTTGCAAAAGCACTAGAACGTGAAGTAGAAGAAGAAACTTCATTAAAAATATCTACAAACGGTCCTTTAATTACGAACAGTTCGATGGCTAAAGGTATCTACATCGTAGGAATCATCTATAAGTGCGATTACTTAAGCGGTGATGTAAATCTATCAGACGAACATACAGACTATAAATGGGTTAGTAAAAAGGAGCTCTTGGATCTGGATTTATCGGATTGGATGGCTGAATCTTTACATAACTTTTTTACCCCCGAGTCCTAATAAGAATTTAATTTTTAAATTCGTACTATAAGTTGCCTTTACTTGGCGCCGGTGCTAGAATACCTGCAACTCACTCAACCGTACGAGCTTACGGAAAAACTATAAGGAGACAATATGTACAATCTTGGTAAGAAATCGGCGCTACCCACAATAGCTCAGCGTATGCAGGAAATTGAGATTCAGGGGCGTCCTGTAGAAATGCCAGAACTCTTAAACGGCCATTTGTTGATATGTGAGTTTGACCGAAATGGAGAAGAGGTTCTATACTTCTGTGGAAACCTCGACGACGCTCAATTTCTGTACGATATGGCTGGCGACAATGTGAAGTGGTATTCACTGATGATTTAGTGGGTACTTAAGACCTATCGGAAGGAGAAAATCATGGATGGAATGTTTACATTCGAGTTCGAAGGAATTTGGTACGAAGTACAGGCTGAGTCTATGGTTGCCGGCGGCGACGTTGTTGAGTTGCCTGACGGCCGGTGCCTGGACATAATCTGTTTAGAGTCCGACCCACCTCAGGTAAAAAGCATCACCTTAGTAGACGGGCCTTCAGATGTTTCCGACCCGAGCGGTCGTGGCCACGGTCATACTGGCGTGAGCTGGATCGCGAGACTCGCCCAGTAATGTAACTACCCAAAGTAAGGCGTTCTATTGTTGCAAACATTGCAATGATTGAGCGCCTGAAGTTTTTTAAATTGAAAAAAGGAAATTACTCAACTCTGATCAGATTAATCATCTCTGATTCAGCTTCTCTTGCACGCGAGTGTATTTTATCTTCAAATCTATCCACCCACTCTTTTAATCTTTCTAACAAATTCGGATGTTTACTCTCATCATCTGCCTCTGCTAAAAACAACACTCTCTTCTCTTCATCAAGTTCGTCTAACACCATATCCATTAATTTATGGTGAATGGTATCTCGAATAACATTTTTCATATACTCTTTTTCCGTATCGTCGTCAAAATGCTCCTCGATAATTAAAAAAATATTATCGGTTTGAATTATTTCTTCAAAAATATATTTCATTTGCTTACCAAATAACTTGATGCGGGATCTGCAGGACCTAAGGCAATTTTATTCTCGCTATCATCTAAAAACAATACTATGGCTTTACCTTTCTGCGCCCCGTCTTTCATTTGTAAATAATCCATAACTTCAGGACTTCCGCCAAAAGTCTTGCCCGTAAATTTACTTGGTCCTGAATCGCCTATTACCGCTACAATTCCTCTTTGATTTGCCGGATTGTAAACAAATACTTTTCGGTATCTGTACCAAGGTTTTAGTGTCGGCCATTGTTTATCCCAGTTTGGAAGTTCATGTAACTGCACGGCAACATAATATTTTTCCTGCTCTTCATTATCAAAATCCTTAAACGAACCCTGAAGTGGTGCCATACCTGATTGTTGCAAATCATGCGCAGCCAAAGAATCTCCGGACCATCTTCTTAAATGTTGCTCTGCTCCAACATACCCAAAAATTTCGTTTAATCTATTTCCGTCTAAACTTTCTTTTAATTTCAAACCAAATTTTTTGGACAAAGCATCGGCAATAATCTTTTCCTCCTCGGCATTTAATTTATGTTTATTTTGTAGAAGCTCTTTTATTTGATCCATAAAAGATTGGAGATTTACCGCCGCTTGTTGTTGCTTTTGTTTTGCATGTTCCACAGCATACACGTGACCTGCACCAATTACAGCTGCCGTTAATACTGCGGCACCTGCGATAGCCATAGAATGTTTTTTTGCAAATTTAATTGTTTGGGAGTGCTTTTTCTGAAATTGATCTACAACATTTTCATGATGAGATTCCAGCGTCTTTCTGATGTGATTTATACGATCCAGATTTGTTTGTTGTGCGTGAGGCATCTTATTAATTGTGACATTTATAGCTTAAGTCCTTCAAGTTTTTCTTTAACCTATGCTATCGTACTAACTAACTCCACCCTTTCCTCACCGGACTTATCTTTTTTTCTCTTTAATGTAAACCTGGATAAAAATGGCTGAGCTCTGTGTGTCCCTTCCAAAACTGAATTCATTAACATAGTAATCTCAAACAAAATGATCAGCGGGAGTGAAAGAATTACATCTGCAAGAATCGAATCGGGGGGAAGCAAGAGCGCAAACATGAACGAGCCCAAATATACCCAGCGACGTTGCGCACTTAATTGTTTTGAGCTCACAATACCGAGTCGCAGCAGTAAAAGTAACAATATTGGAAATTGAAAACCTACTCCCATTAAAACAGCAGTTAGCAAAACTGTTGATAAGAGACCTGTAATATCTAAAATATTTCCTATTTGTAACGCAATAGACCTTTCAAGGAATATTTCAATCTGCCACTTCATTATTATTACTCCAAAGATAAATCCTATTACAAATAGAAAAATAGAATAAGGAATAAATTTAACTATTAATCTAAATTCCTTTCTTTTTAGAGCCGGCCTCAGAAAAGACATGATCTGAAAAATTATGAGAGGAATGATTGTTATAAGTCCCGTTGCCATACCACAGCTTATTGCAAGATTTATAAATTGAAATGGGGAGGTAAAAACAATATTTACACCTTCAAGTGAGAGATATGTTATCAAAAAACCTATGATGTCTTCGTAAAAAATGAACCCGCCGATGGTTGCTGCGACAAAAAAAACTAACGTAAAAACAAGACGTTTTCTCAATTCCCTAAAAAAGGGCGAATACTTATCCATTAACGCTGTTAGTTCAGGAGATATAATGTTGTCCACTTCAGGATAATTCTATCAGATTCTATCTACCTTCTCTTGTGATGTTTGATCTTTGTCGTCGTCTTTTGCAGCTTTCTTAAACTCTCTGAAAGCTTCGGAGATGCCTTTGAAAAACTCCGGGATTTTTTTGCCGCCAAACAAAAACACAACTATGAAGGCGATTATTATCCATTCGGTTGTACCTATAGATTTAAATAAACCCATTATGACACCCCCTTTTGCTTATCATCAGGAGTATCATCAGATACTGCATCCATAAAACTCTTTTTTACACTTTTTATTTCTTTGAGAGTCTCTCCACCGGATCTACCCAACCTGACTAGTGTCTTACTGCCGAATAATACAAACAAAACCACGATTATGATGATCAATTCTGTTGGACTTATATTTTTAATAAGATTCATAATGTTCATATGTTCTAAAGATACAACCTAGAAGTTCAAAAAACAAGTATCACTAACTTGAGGATGTACCGGACAATTTAGTTTCCCTCAACTGCACTGTGTACCAACTGGCACCATCCCAAAATTCCAGACTGTTTGTTTCCGGGTTATATCCGAGAGTTCCTGTCTTTGGACTTTGTGGCCGTGTATTACTGATCCAGGACGCAATTGTTGGAAGTCCGACAAGTACAGATACTCCTTTACCTATTTCTACATATGTTGGTTGGTGTCTATTTACCATTTTCTTAATTTTAACATATGGGTTTTTCTGGAATTATTGAAGTTTTTTCATTTGCAGAACAAGCCACGACTCGCCGTTCCATATTTCAATACTTTTTGTATCTATGTTAAATCCTATGGTTCCGGGTTTAACTCTTTTTGGTCTACCAAGTTCATTCCATTCTGAAATCCTGAATAGGTTTTGAGCACTGTGGCTAGTTAACCCCACACTTATTAAAGAGGCTTCGGGGCCTCTGGTCACCACTTGATTATTTTTTATAAAAATTGGGACAACGTGTGGCACTTGCTCGGAAGCCGAGGGGCTAGCTGATGGTGATACAGATAGAACCACTGGTGCAACAACAGGTGCAGGACTTGGAGATACCGAAGAACTAACTGAATCAGAACTTGAGTCAGATTCGCTGCTTGGTGAAGGTGACTCTGTTTCCGAGGCACTTGAGGGTGAAGCAGTAGCAGATACCGAAGCTGAAGGTGATACAACCGGAGCTGACGGGCTGGCGGATGCGGATTCAGACGCCGATGGACTTTGGCTCGATGAAGGACTAATTGATTGACTTGGAGATGTAGAAGCACTTAAAGATGCTGAAGGCGACTCACTGGCACTTGGTGATATTGAAGAGCTCGGTGAGATTGAGGTACTTACGCTGGCACTTGGCGAAAGTGATGCTGATGGGCTCGTTGATGCAGACGGACTTATAGACGCGCTACCGCTTGCTGATGGAGAGACAGATGCCGATTCAGAGGAGCTTGGTGATACCGATGCTGACGGACTTACAGAGACACTTGGACTTACTGATGCCGAAGGTGACAATGATGCACTCGAGCTGGCCGAAGGACTAGTTGACGCGCTTGGGGACAATGAAGCTGAGCCTGATGCAGATGGTGATGTAGAGCCAGACGCTGATGCTGACGGAGATAATGAACCTGATGCCGAGGCAGATGGCGAAACAGATGTCGATGGTGAAACAGATGCAGATAGTGATGCGGATGGACTTATTGATGCCGATGGCGATAGTGAGGCACTAGCACTCGCACTAGGTGACACCGAAGCAGATGGGCTTACAGAACCACTTAATGAGGTGCTAGGACTGACTGAGGCACTAGGTGACACAGATGTAGACACACTAGCCGAAGGCGATAGTGATGCACTTGCACTAGAAGATGGCGAAATTGATGCGGATATCGACAGGGATGGCGACACTGATGCACTTTCACTGGAAGATGGGCTGAGAGATGCACTTGGAGATATGGAAGCAGAAACAGAAGAGCTCGGCGAAACTGATGCTGAAACACTTGCGCTTGGGGACAATGAAGCGCTTGGAGAAATGGAGGTGCTTATACTTGCCGATGGCGAGATTGATGCGCTCGCGCTTGCAGATGGTGAGGTAGAAGCAGAGATGCTTGCGCTTGGTGATATGGAGGCAGAGACACTGCTTGTAGCACTGGGACTGGCGCTAGGTGAAATAGATGCGCTTAAGCTAGCCGAGGGGCTGATTGATGAAGATGGACTTACCGACACGCTCTCGCTCGCTGACGGACTTACCGACGCGCTTGGAGAAATCGAAGCAGAAACAGACTCTGACTCAGAGGCACTTGGAGAAATGCTTGCACTTGCGCTGGCCGACGGACTTATAGAATCAGAGATGCTTGCACTTGGTGACAGTGATGCAGAAACAGAAGCGCTTGGGGACACGGAAGCTGAAGGCGAGATTGAAGAACTTGCACTAGAAGATGGCGAAATAGATGCGGATATCGACAGGGATGGCGACACTGATGCACTTTCACTAGAAGATGGGCTGAGAGATGCACTTGGAGATATCGACGCAGAAACAGATGAACTCGGTGAGAGGGATGCTGAAACACTTGCGCTTGGTGAAGTCGATGCGCTTGCACTGGCAGAGGGACTAGTAGACGCTGACGGCGAAATTGAAGCCGATTCAGAGGCACTGGGTGACACAGACGCGGACACTGAAGCCGACGGGGATATGGATGCGGATTCAGAGGCACTGGGTGAAGTCGATGCGCTTGCGCTGGCCGATGGCGAGATTGAGGCAGATATACTTGCACTCGGTGAAACCGAAGTAGAGGGGCTGACAGAAGCACTAACACTTGAAGATGGGGAGACAGACGCACTGACTGAAGCCGATGGGGAGACCGAGGCAGACACCGATGCACTGGGCGATACCGATGCCGAAGGTGATGTGGACGCAGACACTGACGCTGATGGGCTTATAGATGCCGAGCTTGAAGCCGAAGGGCTGAGAGATGCCGACACACTTGAGCTTGGTGAAACGGAAGCGCTTGGAGATATGGATGCGGATTCAGAGGCACTGGGCGATACCGAGGCAGAAACTGAAGCACTTGGTGAAATCGATGCAGACACAGAAGCTGAGGGTGACACAGACGTAGACGGTGATGTGGACGCAGAAACAGAAGAGCTCGGCGAGAGTGATGCTGAAACACTTGCGCTTGGTGATGTCGATGCACTTGCACTGGCAGAGGGACTAGTAGATGCTGACGGCGAGATTGAGGCCGATTCGGAGGCACTTGGCGACACAGAAGCAGACACTGAAGCCGACGGGGATATGGATGCTGATTCGGAAGCACTGGGTGAAACACTCGCTGAAGGGCTAGTAGATGCACTTACGCTTGCACTCGGACTGATAGATGCTGAAGGACTAACTGAAGCTGATCCGGAAGCGCTTGGTGAAGTCGATGCGCTTGCGCTGGCCGATGGTGAGATTGAGGCAGATATACTTGCACTCGGAGAAACCGAAGCTGAAGGACTCACCGAAGCCGATTCGGAGGCACTTGGTGATACAGACGCCGAAGGCGAGAGCGATGCGCTAGCAGAGGCAGAAGGTGAAGTTGAGGCAGAAGGTGACACCGATGCCGAGACAGACGAAGAAGGACTTGCACTAGAACTTGGAGATATAGATGCACTGGCACTTGAACCCAAGTATTCGATGACAAGCTTTGGGCGGTAAGCTGTATTTGTGTGCTCTGCAGTACCTGCGTGGTCACCTCCACCTGAAGTTTTAACTATAAGTCCGTAATTTGTGTTAGTAGCTCCAAACCAGCCTTGAATACGAGTGGTCGAAAGACTGATTGCATATTCTGTTCCCGGGCCATCCGCTGTTGGACTTGGAATATTAATTGATCCGAGGGATGTAGCCTCGTAATCTGTTCCTGAAGTATTACATCCTGCTGAGCCTGCCCATGCAGTGGTTACCCCGCCCGCACCGTCCGCTGCCAAAGCATTCCAACAGCTTTCTCCGGCAGCTGCCTGACTCAGATTTGTGTTCCCTTCAGCCCAATCCTTGTTAGCCTCGGCTATGGAATAAACATTTAACGTAGGGCTGCCGCCACCATCTCCAAAATTGTATGACTTATATAAATAAAACGTTGCACTGACACAAGTAGATCCGGCAGGTATTGAGGAAAGGTCAAAACGGAAAATACCATTTTGCCCGGGTGAAAATTCAAAATTTGGGTGGATTCCCAGGTTAAACGTACCTGCATTGCTATTCAAAATATTATCCTGAGCTGTATCTACATCTCCTCCGTAACCATCAGTAAAAAGTGAGATACCGGCCGACGGAGAAACCGAAGAGCTTGCGCTTGAAGAAGGGCTCAAAGAAGAGGACGGCGAAACACTAGCTGAAGACGATGCACTTGGAGAAACTGAAGCTGACGGACTTAGTGAGGCTGATGCCGAAACGGACGGTGAAATAGACGCACTTTCACTTGCAGATGGTGAGATCGAGGCACTTAAAGATGCTGACGGACTTGCTGAAGCTGACGGTGATACAGAAGCAGATACAGATGCGCTGGGAGATACAGAGGCACTTGGTGAAATAGACCCACTTTCACTTGCACTTGGAGAGGTAGATGCGCTTACTGACGCTGATGGTGATATCGAAGCTGATGCACTTGCACTCGGTGAAACACTAGCCGAAGGACTAATGGATGCACTAACCGAGGCTGACGGCGAAGTAGAAGCGCTGGCCGAAGCTGACGGGGATATGGATGCGGATTCAGAAGCACTTGGTGAAACACTTGCTGAAGGAGATTCTGATGCGCTTTCTGAGGCAGATGGAGAAATTGATGCAGATTCAGAAGCACTCGGACTAATGGATGCACTCGCGCTCGCACTTGGGCTGATAGACGAAGAAGGACTAACTGATGCAGATACTGACGTGCTAGGAGACACCGACGCCGTAGGTGATGTAGACGCAGACACACTTGAGCTGGGTGAAACTGAAGCGCTTGGTGATATGGATGCGGATTCAGAAGCACTTGGTGATGTCGATGCTGATGGTGAAATAGAAGCACTTGCACTGGCTGATGGCGATATGGATGCGGATTCAGAAGCACTTGGTGAAAGGCTCGCTGAAGGACTGATGGATGCACTGGTACTTGAAGACGGAGATACAGAGGCACTTGGCGATACAGACGCAGACACACTTGCACTAGGAGAGATAGAAGCACTTGCGCTAGCTGATGGAGATACCGAAGCCGACTCAGATGAAGATGGGCTAGTACTTGAGCTAGGTGAAATAGATGCTGAAACACTCGCACTTGGTGAAATAGAAGCACTTGCACTGGCTGATGGCGATATGGATGCGGATTCAGAAGAACTTGGTGAAAGGCTCGCTGACGGACTGATGGAAGCACTAACGCTGGCAGAAGGCGATACCGACGAACTGGGAGAAATGGACGCACTTTCTGACGCAGATGGAGAAATGGATGCAGATTCGCTTGCGCTAGGAGAAATGGATGCGCTTGTGCTACCAGTTGTATATGTAACAACAAGCTTGGGCCTGTATCCGGTAGTGGCGTGATCTGAAGAACATGTGGAGGCAACGTTTTGATTATAAGAAATTAATATTCCGTAGTTGGTATTGCTTGCGCCAAACCATCCAGCAACTCTTGTAGTATCAAGTGAAATTGCATACTCAGTTCCAACAATATCTCCCGAATTGAGACTCCACGATCCTATAGAACTTGACTCATAATCTGTGCCGCTTGTTGAACAACCGGCGGATCCTGCCCAAGAAGTCTCACTTCCAGGCGTCTGTTCTTTGTAACTCCAACACGAGTCCCCTGCAACACCAGCAGCCGGACCTTTGTTACCTTCCGGCCAAGTGGAGTTCCCGCTGGCCACGGAATAAATTGTACCTGTGCCTGCAGTGCTTCCGCCCGCTGCACCTTTATACAGATATAATGTAGCGCCGGTACAGGTAGCAGTGGAAGGGATTGCTGACAAATCAAATTTATACAACTGCCTGCTCACGGTTCCTGTAGCAAAAGTCGTCGCTGCTCCGTAGTTGATGGTTGGATTGGAGGAGGATAAAACGGTGTCATAAGCGGTGTCTACATCACCGCCAAATCCATCTGTATAAGTAATTTCACTCGCAGCAGAGGGCGACACAGACGAACTGGGTGAGATTGATGCGCTTTCTGAAGCACTCGGACTAGTGGAAGCAGAAGGTGAGATTGATGCGCTTTCTGAAGCACTCGGACTAGTGGAAGCAGAAGGT